>Ga0172377_10007935_pt1 | contig 10890 bp, 11 predicted proteins | sample Pumphouse3metaG_FD_119749 | JGI IMG/M metagenome (GOLD analysis project Ga0172377, IMG submission 119749) | Leachate microbial communities from a municipal landfill in Southern Ontario, Canada - Pumphouse #3 metaG | ecosystem: Engineered > Solid waste > Landfill > Unclassified | place: Canada... | reverse complement strand
AATTTGATTTTTTAATCGATTTTCTTTAATTACTTTTCTTGTTAACAGGACCAAAATATATTAGTATACTAATAAATGAGAGGAGTTTTATGGTCAAATACATTACACCTTACGGCTTTTGTTTCGGGGTTAAAAATTCTTTAAACAAAGTTCGTGAAATTCGCAAAAGTCGACCCCAAGCAAGAATAGTTTTTGTGCATCCTTTAGTTCACAATCAAGCAACGAATGATTTGATTTATAAAGAGACTAATGCCACCGCCTATTCTCCAGATATTCCTCAAAAAAGTTATCGGGGCGCCTATTTGGTTTTCCCGGCTCACGGGATGACGAGTGTCGACCACCGATTCGCAAAGTCTCTGCAGGCAAATTTCATCGATTGCACTTGTCCAGTTTTGATAAATACAAAAAAACTGATACAAAAAAATTTAGAAGATGGGAAAAATGTTTTTTTCCTTGGCAAGAGAAATCACTCTGAATCAAAATTTATGTGCGATATCAGTCCAAAAATAACGTTCATCGGCGATGATGAAATAGAGACGTACGACTACTCTAGCCTCAATAATTACTCAGCAATATATCTTTATCCGCAGTCGACTTTAAGCAAAGAGAAATTAGATAAATTCAACAGCAACGTAAATAAATATTTCAAAGGTAAATACGTGCCTCATCACTTGTGCATCGAGTGCTTAAAACGATGGAACAACGGAAAAAGTATCGTACCTGCCGCTAAAGACAGTTTTATCGTGGTCACAGACCCGAGTTCATCGAATGGGACAGAGTTTGCAAATATATTGAGAAATGAATTTTTCATGAATGAAATTTATACAATACAATCTTTTGAAGAATTAAAAGAATTAAAAGAAAAAATAGATTACAAAGGCAATATATATATTGGCAGTGCCACTTCTACACCAAATAGAGTTGTTGAAAAAATAGCCAACAATCTTAGAATTTGGTCTTTCTACAAACGACTTGTGCCTCACATTCGTGGTCGAAAGTAAAAGTTTCAATGCTGGGATCTATTTCTAATAGGTCCTTTTTTATTTGATTTATAAATACTCTTTCTACTTCGTGTGGTACATCTAAATAATTAAAATTCCTTTCGATTATCTCTCGGCGCGTGTGGTGGGCCATATCGCCTGAAATATAGATGTCGCAACCTTCATCAATTGCAAAGGTAAAATCTCGCGCAGCGCCACCGCCAATGATGCCAACTTTTTTAATTTGGTTAAGATTGCCACATACTAATAGTCCATATGAAACGTTAAGTTTCTCCAAAGCATAAGTTTTAAATTCATCGAGGTTCATCTCTTTTTCTAAAACACCAATACGCATAGTTATGCAAGATTCAGGTGTGTAGATTTCTCTTAAGTTTAATTTAGCCGCTAGGATATCATTCATTCCGCAAGGAGCGTTGTCAAAACATGTGTGAAAAGAATACACGCACGATTTTAATTCGCCCTCGGTTATTTTCGTGACTTTTTCTTTGTATTCATCAGCGTTTAAAACAGCCATTCTAGTTCCGAAGATAAAAGGGTGATGCGTAATTATTAAGTCGGGTTTAATTTCTTTCGCTTTTGAGCACATCTCAGTATCGTAATCCAAACAGACCATCACTCTGTTCACTTCCTCAGGTAATTTTCCAATTTGCAAACCGCACCTATCCCAGTTTTCCTGCATTTTTTTAGGATATTTACTCCAAAATTTTCTTATTAATTTTCCACTATTCATAATATTTTAATCCTTTTTTAGTCAAATCTAACTGGGCGTTCAAATTTCTTTTTGACTCGCTGGAAATCAAATCATATTCCAAGTAATCTTCTATTCTATTTTTGTTTCTTTTCAAAAAATTATAAAGAACTTTGTCGCGCTTCTTCAAAGGTATTTCGCCAAACATCAAAGTGACCTCGTCAAATGGTTGATGCCCTTTTTCACACTTGATAACCGAGTAGGTTTTTGCCCTCTCGTTCAGATACTTTTCATAAACAATCTTAAATCCTAATTCATCGATGGTTTTTCTGAGAATATACGTATCTGATTGTGGCTCCAAAATAAGAGTGTTAAAATTATCAACCCCATACTTAGAATTCAAAAGAATGTTTGAAATGAGTCCTCCACCCATTCCAGCAATAACTATTTGATCATAGTCCCGATAGTCAAAATTCAATCCGTCAGCAAAAACACATTGAATATTATTAGGAATACCGCTTTCTTTGATATTATTACAAAGGCGCTGGTAGGGACCGCTCTTGTTTTCCGTTGCCACTATGGGTCCACCCCATCCGGCTTTTGAAAGATATAAGTCTAAATATCCGTGATCTGCCCCAATGTCGACATATGGTTTTAATTCTACTAATTTCGCAACTTCTTGCAAACGTGGAGATATCTTACAATTTGTCATCATCACCTTCCATGTCTTCCTCCAGTATAACGCGCATCTTGTGCGTAGCTTTAACAATAATTTGTCTTGCTCTTTCACGAGTTATATTACCACATTGACCCACCTGTTCTAAAGTGTGAGGCGTCTCGTTATTAAGTCCGTAACGAAGTTCCAAGAATTTTCTTTCTCTTACTTCCAACTTATTCAATGCGTACTCGATATCATCCATGTGATATTCCAACAGCGAAGAGTGTACATCATCCGTGCCAAGTTCATCTTCAAATTTTCCATCTTTATCTTTAGAGCGTTTAGCTTCGAGCGAAATGATTGGAGCATCGTAAGACAAAATTTTTTCAATTTTTTGCGCGGTGTAATCTTCGCCCAAGACTTCAGCAATCTCTTCCAAGGTTGGTTCCCTTTCGAGTTTGCCTAAAAGTTTAGATCTAGTGGTTTTAATCTTGCACAACATATCGTTCATATAGACGGGAATCTTGATAGAATTACCGTATATAGACCTTGCTCTTATCACCGATTGCTTTATCCAAAAACTTGCGTAAGTAGAGAAGCGACAACCTTTTTTGTAGTCAAATTTTATCGCTGCTTTCATCAGGCCCATATTTCCATACTGAATCAAATCCTCATAAGATAGTCCACTATTGTTGGAAAGGCGGTATTTCTTAGCGATGCTAGTCACCAATCTAAGGTTGCTGTTGACCAACTTTTCAATCGCTTCCCCGTCGTTGTCTTTCTCAATCCTCTTCGACAATTCTACTTCTTCTTCAGCGGTAAGCAACGGATATTTTGAAATATCCGAAAAATACATGTTAAGAGCATTGTTGGTCGAATATGCCGCAAGTTTGTTCTTTTCATAACTAGAAGTTTTAAAATTTTCAGTTAATTCAATCTTATTGGTCTTTAAAAATTTATCTACAATCAAAAATTGCTCTTCATTTGGGGAATATTTTTCACATATTTCGTCAAATTCATCTTCTGTAATTTGCCCATTTTTATTAAAAGAATCAAGCAAATCTTTTTGGATAGCGTTCAAACAAAATTTAATTTTTTTCACAATTTTATCCCTCTTTTGATAGGAACATATAAATATATTATATCAAAAAAAATGCTCAGTAACTACTGAACATTTTTTTAAGCATTTTTTTAATTAATTTCGTCGAGGTAATCTCTGAGCTGTTTAGAACGAGCTGGATGCCTGAGCTTTTTAATTGCTTTCGCCTCAATCTGACGAATTCTCTCTCGAGTTACACCAAATTCTTTTCCCACTTCTTCCAAAGTGTGATTGCGACCATCATCTAAGCCATAGCGCAATCTAATAACTCTTTCTTCCCTGTCGGTCAATTCAGTAAGCACTTCATTTAATTTATCTTTTAACAAAGAGGAATTTGCAAATGCTAAGGGCGATTCATTATCTTTATCTTCAATAAAATCGCCAACATGGCTATCTTCTTCTTCGCCAACTGGCTTTTCTAACGACAAAGGATCCATCGCAATAAGTTGAATTTCTCTAATGCGATCCGCAGTCAACAAAGTTCCAGTTTCTTCAAGAGCATCAGAAATTTCTTCTGCAGTTGGGTCTCTATTTAACTTTTGTGTTAACTTGCGTGAAGTTCTAGTGATTTTATTAATCGTTTCAACCATGTGAACAGGAATTCTGATTGTTCGAGCTTGGTCAGCCAACGCTCTAGTAATCGCTTGTCTAATCCACCAAGTTGCATATGTTGAGAATTTAAAACCCTTAGTATAGTCAAATTTTTCAACAGCTTTCATCAATCCGATGTTACCTTCTTGAATCAAATCCAAAAATTGCATGCCTCTATTGACATAGTGCTTGGCGATAGAAATAACTAATTTTAAATTGCAATTAGTTAATTCGGTTTTCGCATCTTCATCGCCTTGCTCAATTCTTTTAGCAAGAACGACTTCTTCCTCTTTAGATTTGAGCACACGGTATTTTCCAATTTCACGCAAATATTGTTTTACGGGATCATTGTTTTTTATATCGCTAGCTTTGGATACAGCTTTAACTGCTGCAACCTTCTTCTTTTTCTTTTTCATTTTCTTTGCAGGAACTTTATTGACAATTACGTCTGTTTCCTCCGTAACTTCGTCAACCAAATCCTCATCGATATCTTCAACATCCTCGTCGTCATCGTCATCATCCACCTCGGTATCATTTTCCGTTACTTCAATGCCCTGCTCCCGAACATATTCAATCAAGTCCATTAAATCATCGTCTGAAACTTCAAACTTTGACATGTAACTAAAAATTTGTTCCTGGTCGAGAACATTACCAGCTTTTTTACCTTTGGAAACCAACATAGCTCTCCAGTCAATGATGTTATTTTCATTGTCTAATTCCTTTTGTTGTTCGACGGTTAATTTACTTGTCTTTAGAATTTCTTCACTCTTTTTATTTTTCGTAACTTTTTTATCTTTTTTTGTCTTAGACTCTGCCATACTATCCTCTTTTCTAGTATAAGAATCGCTATTTTCGATTCTTTATTGTGTTGTCTTTTTGAGCTATTATTCTTTTATTCTGCTCAGGTGAATTTGACGGATTTCTCAAATCGTATTGTTTTTTATACATAATGTGACGATCAATTAATAATTTGAAATCGTCTTCATTAAACTTCCGGCTTGGATACTTGCAGTGTTGAAGTCTCAAAATAATGCCATCTGTAATTTTCTTTTTATTCTCTTTTTCTAAAAGAGCTTGTTTATTAGATGGGTCAAAATCAGAAGTATCATCAAGCCGTGTAGAATAATAACTTTCTGCCATATTTTCTAGCTTTGGGAAATCCTCTTCACGTATATATTCTACACTACTGTGCAAGCCCTGATATATTTCTCTCAACAAATCGAACATTCGCTCATAGGAATCAATAACAAAACTCTCTTGCTGCAATTGAATTATCTTTATAGAATCGCGAGACAATACAATTCTCGCGAGCATTTGCCCCTCGTTTCTAATGAGGTTTTCAAACTTCGCCTTTAAATATGGCAATTCAAGATGCTTTCGAATATATCGAAATAATTCATTGTTTACTTCAAGTTTTTCTAAGTCAGCCACCGTTATTTGCGATGGTACATCATTGGCAATGGTTTGAATATATTTTTTTTCATTGTATGAAAGCAAGGAGCTCTTTATCGACTCTGGCGTCAAATCTAACTTTTCACCTAATTTAATAATAATATCGTCTTGACCCAATTTACCCAACTGATAAAAATAGAATCTATTTTTTCTTAAAAAGGCTTCTTTGCTCTCATAAGTTAAGAGCATTTGGTGGCCCATGTCGTAATCTGCTGAATGAATCAAAGGAGAATCCAATCTATTCAAAGCATTGCGCAATGCCTCAGGACCTTTTTCTTTGAGGTATTCGTCAGGGTCTTTCCCTTCATCCAACGGCTTGACAACTTTAACGATAATATCCTGACCGGAGAGAACTTCTAAGCACTTTTCAGTTGCCATTTGCCCAGGTTCATCAGAATCCAAGCATAATCTCACTTCGACCTTTAATTTTGAAAAAAGTTCAACGTGCTTGGTCGTAAAGGCCGTGCCCATCAAGCCAACCACCGCGGAAATTCCCGCTCGGTAAAGAGCGATAGCATCCATAAATCCTTCAACAACATAGACAAAATTAGATTTTCTAATCGCATCTTTCGCGTTGTTGAAATTATAAAGTAATTCGGACTTTTTAAAGACTTCGCTGTCGCCTGAATTCACATATTTGGCAGACTGATCACTATCTTTATACCTTCGCCCTGAAAATCCAACGATATCGCCAGAAATATTTGATAGCGGAAACATCACGCGGTCGCGATACTTGTCGGTAAAATTAGTGGAGTTTGGAGAAATAATTCCAGCGCTTTCTAGCGTTTCAACTGAAAAATTTTCCTTTTTCCGCAAGTATTCAATCGACTTCGTATTATCTTCAGGAGCATAACCAATTCCAAATTTTTTTATTATATCTTCGCTTAAATCTCTCGCATTCAAGTAGTCCAAAGCTTCTTTACCACCAGCCGTAACCAACATATATTCGTAGTAGTTCGAAAGTTTTTCCAAAGCTTTTAATTCTTCGTCATTTTGTCTTATCTTTGTCACTTCGTGATAATTGTTTACTTCTGGATCGTCAATGTGACAAATTTCACACACTTTTTTAACAGCTGCGGTGAAAGATATCTTTTCATATTGCCTGACAAATCCAAAGCAATCTCCCGAGGTACCACAGACAAAACATTTAAATATTTGTTTGGAGGTAGAAATCATCATCGATGGATTAGAATCGTTGTGAAATGGACAAATTGAAACGTAATTAGCGCCCTTTTTTTGCACATCAATGTAATGAGAAATAACATCGACGATATTTACTTGAGATTTAATGCGTTCAATTGTTTCGTAAGATATCATGTTTGCTCCTCCCTTCTTACACTAAGTATGTAGACATTTAGGCTTTAATTATTCGTGAAATTTTGTATAAAAATAATTCATCAATTCGGAAATTTTCACTCTTTCTTGCTTCATGGTATCGCGGTCTCTAACGGTAACCGCAGCATCTTCCAAGGAATCAAAGTCAAAAGTGACGCAGAAAGGTGTGCCAATTGCATCCTGTCGACGATATCTTTTTCCAATGCTTCCAGTCGTATCAAAGACAGTGTCATATTCGTTGGAAATCAATTTCCATAAATTCTCTTTCGCCTGTTCATTTAGCTTGTTAGACAAAGGCAAAATTGCCACGCCATAAGGCGCTAGGTTTTTATTGATATGCATGACGATGCGCTCATCATTTTCTAAAGTTTCCACATCGTAAGCATCGCATAACAAAGCCAATAATAATCTATCTAAACCGAATGAAGGTTCAACAACGTGTGGCAAATATCGAGAATTGTCAATCGGATCCAAATATGTTAAGTCCTGACCTGAACAGGTCGCGTGTCTATCCAAATCATAATTCGTTCTCGAGGCAATACCCATGAGTTCCCCCCAACCAAGCGTGGGATATAAATACTCGATGTCACAAGTTGCTTTCGAATAAAAGGCCAACTCTTTCGCGGAGTGATCTCTAAATCTCAGCTTGTCCTTGTTTAAACCTATTTTATTAACGAAATCCAAACACTCATTTTTCCAGTAGTTAAACCATTCTAAATCTTCGCCAGGTTTAAAGAAAAATTCAATTTCCATCTGTTCGAATTCTCTCGTTCTAAAAGTAAAATTACCAGGAGTAATTTCATTGCGGAATGCTTTACCTATATCGCAAATACCAAAGGGCAATTTTGCTCTTTGCGTCCTTTGAACATTCTTAAAATTGACAAATAAACCCTGAGCCGTTTCGGGTCTTAAGTATATAGTCGATGCGCTATCTTCGGTAACTCCCATCGTGGTTTTAAACATCATCTGAAATTGTCTAATTGGAGTAAAACTTGATTTTCCACATGTCGGACAAGTGATTTCACCAGTTTGAATTATTTCATTTAATTCATCTTTGGATAAGCTGTCGACATCCAATTCAGGCTTTTGTTTTTTAATTAAATCATCTGCTCTAAAACGCGAATGACAATATTTGCAGTCGATCAAAGGATCGTGAAAATTAGCCACGTGTCCTGTCGCTTCCCAAACTTTTGGATTCATAATAATCGATGGATCAATTTGAAAGATGTTCATATTAGAGAGAACGAAATGCTTGCGCCATATCTCTTTTAAATGATTTTTCATATTGCATCCAAGCGGACCATAATCCCAAGTATTAGAAATTCCACCATATATTTCACTCGAGGGATATACAAATCCCGATGAAACTAAATGAGTAGTTATTTTATCGAACTCAAATTTCTTTTCTTCCATATTATTCTTTCTCCATTCCCATTAATTTTATACTGAACGCATAGTTATAATCAAACTATTTTAACGCTTCAAGCAATAAAGCTAACGAATTAATTTGAAATCCCAACTGCTCTTGCATATATAGGGATAACTCGCTCAAACAATTTAAGGTTGTATCTCTGGGCAAGGCGGCGCGTTCCAATTGATCTGCTTTAACTTTAAAACCATATCTAAAGACTTTTAAGTATTCTAAACTCGAAGGCGCTTTATTCAATTCGGTTGAACATTTGTTGCAAATAAATCCGCCCTCAGTCAAATCAAAACACACCAAATTCTTTTTCGACCCGCACGAAACGCACTCGTCGACATTCGGACTTAATCCGAGCAAGTTAATCGAGGCGCAAGTAAATATAAAAGCCAAAGTGATTGGATCAAATCCATTTTTTGCAGCTTTAAATATATTTTCATAATATTCGTATGGCAAGACGTCGTCGTCCTGAAAAAACTTAATGAGGATTTCATCAACGTATTGTCCAAGCAAAGAATATTCTAAATTCTCGTAAAGAATAGTATTGTTAATCAAGGTTTTGCTGCCTTCTACATATATGAAATTAGGATTTGTCACATTGATATCCAAAAGAAGTTTATTAAAGGAAAAGGTCGCGGCATGGTTTTTCGCTTCAGGTTTATATCCGCCTCTAACCAGGATAGTTTTCTTCGCTTTTTCAGTAAGGAAAGTTATGATGGTATCTTTTTCTTTGTACTTGTTAGCCTGAATAACGTATCCTTCGATTGTTTCAATCTTATTTGGCATTATTTTTTATATCCGTACTCGCTTAAATATCTGTTGTTATCGCGCCAGTCTTCAACGACTTTAACATACAATTCCAGTTCGACTGGCTCCATGTTAAATACGGAGATGGAATGTTCAGCAAGATGTCTGATTTTTGAAATCATTTTCCCTTGATGACCTATGACGATTGCCTTCTCGGATTTCTTTTCAACTATGATATCCGCATAGATTAATTTGTGACCAGTTTCAGGATTGATATCCTGTTTCAGTATGTTTACATGTATCGCGTGAGGAACTTCTTGCATCAATAAACGGAAGCATTTTTCTCTGATCATCTCGGCGTAAACAAATTCGGTTGGATGATCTAATATTTGACCTGGCGGGAAAAAAGGCGTTCCTTCAGCGCAGTGAGATTTTATCAACTCGAGAAGTTTATCAATCCCGAATTTCTTCATGGCAGAAATTTCAACGACTTCCGCATTTGGTAAAAGCTGCTTGTATGCATTTAATTTAAATTGTCCATTTTCTAAGTTAACATCGTCAATTTTATTAAAAGCCACGATGACAGGAATTTGAATCTTAGACAAAGATTCACATAAAGTTTCATTCACGCGCTCTTTACCATCAACGACATAGATGAGAATATCGACGCCGGCTTTCGCTTCTTCCGCGTCGCGGATCAACAATTGCCCCAACTTCTTGTGAGGATTGTGCAATCCTGGAGTATCGATAAAGACAATCTGCGAGTCCTCATCGTTATATATACCTTGAACATTTTCTCTGGTTGTTTGAGGTTTGTCGGAAACCGCTTGAACCTTAACACCTAAGATAGCATTTAAAAGTGTCGATTTACCCGCATTCGCGAGACCGTATAGTGCACAAAAACCAATTTTCATTATTTTAAATTCTCCTGAGTAAAGGCATATGGCAATAAGCCTTTTACTGTTTCGTCAATATGTTCGCCCTTTTGATTAAAAATAATTATCGGGCAATCTAAGTCTAATAGCTCAGACATCACTTGTCGACACGCTCCACAGGGGAAAGCATAATCTTTAGTTGAATCGCCAACCAAAGCTAAGCAAACCACATCCTCTTTTTTATATCCCATCAAGTGTGTTCGAAACATGCAGGTTCTCTCTGCGCACATGGATAAACCATACGATGAGTTTTCAATGTTTGCTCCGAGAATTTTATTTCCATCTTTAGTGATGATTACAGCACCTACATGAAAATTAGAATAAGGAACGTGCGCCAATTTTTGCGCTTCCTTGGTTAAGTCGAACAACTCTTTTAAAAACTTTTCGTCTTTAAGATCAAATTTCATAATTAATTTACCTCCGCGTATTCATATTTGAAACTATTTAATAATTCGTTTTGTTTGGCATACATTACCTCAGCCTCTTCGGGATTGTTTACATGGTCATATCCAAGCAAGTGCAAGAAGCCGTGAATAAATAGGAAGGCTAGCTCTCTCTCGGTGGGGTGCTCATAAACTAGAGCTTGTTTTTTGGCGGTATCAATTGAAATGACAATCTCTCCTAAATCGTCATATGGAAGACAATCTCCATCGCTATTGTCATCATACGCGAAGGAAATAACATCAGTTGTTTTATCAATTCCCCTATATTCTCTGTTGATTTCGTGAATTTTTTCATCGTTAACAACAGTGGCGGAAATGATGGCTCCTTTTTCAATTTTCGTATTTTTTATAACGTGATTAAAAAGAGCAATAAACATTTTCTCTAATTCGTCTTGATTTTGACCCGTCTGGTCTTCAAAAAATAATGTGTTCTTATTCATAGTGAGTGCCTAATAATTATAGCACACTAATATATCAAAAATTCGTTAGAAATAAAATAGAAATGAAAATTATTTATCATT
>Ga0172377_10007934_pt1 | contig 10891 bp, 10 predicted proteins | sample Pumphouse3metaG_FD_119749 | JGI IMG/M metagenome (GOLD analysis project Ga0172377, IMG submission 119749) | Leachate microbial communities from a municipal landfill in Southern Ontario, Canada - Pumphouse #3 metaG | ecosystem: Engineered > Solid waste > Landfill > Unclassified | place: Canada... | reverse complement strand
GGAGGCGCCTATGATGACCTATCGAAAGGAACTGTGGTTTCACCTCAACAAACGCCGCGGCTTGATCAACATCACCGAGGCGGTGCAAGAAGCAGTCGATGAGTGCGGGATCAAGGAGGGATTGGTACTCGTCAATGCGATGAATATCACCAGCAGCGTCTTCATCAACGCTGTTGAGAAGGGACTGCATGAAGACTTCGAGATCTGGCTTGAAAAACTCGCCCCGGAGCTTCCGTACGAACAGTACAACCACAACACGGAAACGGAGCACAATGCAGATGGCCACCTCAAACGGTCCATCATGGGCCGTGAGGCGGTCATTGCAATTACCGGGGGAAGACTCGATTTCGGCAGTTGGGAGCAAATCTTCTACTTTGACTTTGACGGAATGCGTGACAAGCACGTACTGGTCAAAATCATCGGCGAATAGCGTTTATACTCCCATCACCTGTGTGCGGTAGGCTTTCAGGCCTGCATCGATGCAGGCAACCGCACGCTCCAAATCCTGGGTATTGAGCACATAGGCAATACGCACCTGCTTGTGCCCGATACCCTTGGTTACGTAGAAATCCTCACAGGGAGCTACCATGACAGTCTCCCCATTCAGATTGAAATCCCGCAGCATGAAAATTGCAAAACTCTCTGCATCATCCACCGGAAGCTCAGCCACAAGATAGAAGGCGCCTTTGGGAGTACTGCATTTGACCCCATCGATTTTCTTCAAGCCCTCAACAATGAAATTCCTTCGCTTCTCGTACTCAGCCTGGACTTCCACCAGATAGCTGTCATCAGTCTGAAGGGCAGCGCAAGCGGCAACCTGCTCGATATCCGGAGGACAAAGGCGAGCCTGGGCGAGCTTGAGCGCGTTGGCCAAGACATCCTTGTTCTTGCTGATCAAAGCACCGATGCGCGAACCGCACATGCTGTACCGTTTGGAAAAGCTGTCGACACAGATGATCCTGTCACTGAACTCATCGAACGCAAGCACACTTGAGAATTCCTTTTCATCGTAGCAGAACTCACGATACACCTCATCGACAATGAGGAAGATATCGTGCTTTTCACAGAGGTTGAGCAGTTGCAGCAGCTCTTCGTGGGTATATACATGGCCGGTGGGATTGTTCGGACTGCACACCAGGATGGCCCCGGTCTTGCGGGTGATACGCTTTTCAAACTCCGAAATATCCGGCAGAGCAAACCCGTCCTCCATCTTGCTGGTAACGGGTACCAGGGTAACCATGGCAGAGTGGGCAAAGGATGACACATTGGTATAGTACGGTTCGGGAATGATGACCTCATCATAGGGATCGCACAAGGTCATGAATGCAAACTGCAGCGCTTCACTGCCACCAGTGGTAATCAAAATGTCTTCAGCCTGTACAGAAAGGCCGTATTTTGCATAATACGCAGGGAGGGCTTCGCGAAGCTCCTGCCGCCCCTCGCTGTTGCCATAGGCAATGATGGTCTCATCATACTTGCGAACAGCCTCGATGACTTGCTTGGGAGTCTTGATGTCTGGTTGGCCGATGTTCAGATGATATACCTTGATTCCCCTTTTCACCGCATCGCGGGCATAGGGGGAAAGACGTCTGATGGGAGAACATTGGAAAGCTGAAATTCTATTGGACATTTGCATACAGTACACTCCAGAAACAACAGGGTTGGATAATCGACACCGCCGCTACTGCTCCGCAGAGCAGAGGTGAAGTGGAATGAGCCCGGATCCGAACTGAAGAATCAGTCGCGGTCCGGGTCACTAGCGCTGGCCCCGGGGAACGGCGCCTGCGGATTTGCCTGACTGTTGTCAATCAGGATCTGAATGAACTTACGGTTATCCAAAAGCGGGCTGATGGATCGCCCATGGTGGAGACGGCTGATGACGCGGGCAAAAAGTTCGGTGATATCGGCCTGGATATACCACTCCTTGTCCAACAGATTGCGGCCATGGAAGACGGCATTGGTTCCGATGATCCGGAAGAACACCCCTTCATGATAGGCAGCATCAAAATCTTCGACAGCAGAGGCATTGAAGAAAGGCAAACTGACCATACAGATGATCTTTTTTGCCCCGAGATTGGTCAATTCGCGCATAGCGATGATCATGGTCCCGCCGGTTGCCAGCATATCATCGGCAATCAGGACGGTTTTTCCATGAACATCACCAAGCAGGTTGATGCTCTTGATGTTTGAGTGCTTGGCGTCCTTGCTGACTATCGAATAGTCACGTTCCTTGTAGAGCATGGCCAAAGGACGGTGCAGGGCCTGGGCATAGAACTTGTTCCTGCTGATGGCCCCAGTGTCAGGGGAGACCACAACCAGATCAGGATCACTGAAATCAATGACCTTGTGCAGGGCTATCAAGGTCTGGTAGGAAGCATGGAGGTTCTCCAAGTGGAGATGGGAGAAGCTGTTTTCAATCTCACGGCTGTGGATATCCAGCGTGATGATGCGCTCTACCCCGAGCATCTCGCAAATGCGCCCGAACATCGCTGCAGTAAGCGCCTCTCGCCCACCCTTCTTATGCTGGCGGGAGTACGGATAGGTGGGAAGCACCAGCGTCACGCTCTCCGCACCTGCAAGCGTCAAGGCATTGATTGTCGTGAACAGGAACATCAGGTGATCGTTGACAGACATACTCACCGGGTCGTCACTGCCAGCCACCTTGACTGGCTCCATATTCGACAGGTCATAGACAATGAAAATTCTCAAACCCCTGACTGCATCAAGAATCTCAGCTTTTTCCTCGCCATTTGCAAACTTGGTATACTTCACCTTGATGGTGAAATCAGGACATTGGAAGGTGGTTGGACACTTGCTGCGCGGAATACGCTTGTTGTTCAGGTCGTCCATCAGGGTAACTGTCCTGAGTATCTCTTCTTCGGTCATTCCATGACGCTTTGCCAAGGCATTGGAAAGCTTTTCATATCGCTCCAAATAGAGACGGCGCAGATGCTTTACCACCTTGCCTGTGAAATATTCTGAACCGGGACCAGAGATAATCCCAAGCTTGTGGGGTTTGATGATGCTCATGGCTGAACCATACAACAACACCGCCTAAAGTTCAATCCACTTTCCCGATCCAAACATACGGCCAAATACCAATTTCCTGCCGTTGTGCTTAACATTGTTAAAAATGTATGTGCTTTCCTACTTTACCAACTAGCCACAAACTTGTTACGTTTGTGCTGATATGAAAACAATCGTGATCTTTTTTCAGATAGTCGGCAGCCTCGGGCTCTTTTTGTTCGGTATCAAGTTGCTCAGTGAGGGCTTGCAGAAATCGGCCGGCGACAAAATGAAGGCCATTCTCAAATTAATGACCAAAAACCGATTGGTTTCCATCATTACAGGCCTCCTCATTACCATCATCATCCAAAGCTCTTCTGCTACCACAGTCATGGTCGTCAGCTTCGTAAACGCTGGGCTCATGGGCCTTACCCAAGCCATCGGCGTCATTCTCGGTGCAAACATCGGAACCACCTTCACCGGATGGATGGTCGCCCTCTTGGGTTTCAAGATCGACATCACCATTCTTGCCCTTGTTTCCATTGCCTTTGCTGCTCCGATGATGTTCAGCAAGAAGAGCAGTACCCGTGATGGAGCGGATGTGCTCCTCGGCTTCGGCATTCTCTTTCTCGGGCTGAACTTCATGTCTCACTCCATGCCCGATATCACCGGCAACGTGGATGCACTCGCCTTCCTTTCCACCTTCAACAGTGACACGGTATGGATGAATCTTCTGTGCATCCTGCTCGGAACGTTGGTCACCATCATCGTGCAATCATCATCGGCCGCAATGGCTATGACGCTGACAATGGCATACAACGGCTGGTTGGGGGTTACTGCCGCAGCCGCCCTGATCCTTGGTTCGAATATCGGTACCACCATCACTGCCTATCTCGCCTCCATCGGCACAAGCACCACGGCAAAGCGCGCTGCATGGGCGCATATCATTTTCAATGTGGTTGGCAGCATCATAGCCCTCGTATTCTTCCATCCCCTGCTTGAACTGGTGAATTGGATCACCCCAGGCAACATCTACAAGCTTTCCGGAACAGCTCTGGCAACCCAGTTGCCCCTCTTTTTGGCAATGTTCCACTCGGTGTTCAACGTCATCAACACCGTCCTCTTCTTTCCCTTTGTTCGCCAATATGCAGCGTTCATCAAGCGTCTGGTACCTGCAAAGGCTGAGTACGACGAAGGCACCTATCACTTCAAGTACATCGGAGGCATCTTCATTGACAGCCCCGAGATCTACATGCTTGCCATCCGAGATGAGATCAAGAAAATGGCAAATCTCGCCTGTACCATGCTCACCCGCTATCGGACCATGTTCAACAATCCCGAAGCAACCATGGAAACAGACGTCCAAGCCATGAAAAAGGATGAGGAGTATGCAGACCAGATGCAGGAACAGCTCTCCGACTTCTGCGTACATCTCCTGCAGGATTCCCAGACACCTACCAATGCATCCTCGCTCAACTGCCTGATTCGTGTCATGGATGAGCTTGAGTCGGTAACCGACAGTTGCTTCAACCTTGCCCTGCTCAGCCAGAGACGGTACAACCAGAAGTGGGTGTTTGATGCTTCAACCGACAAGGATCTCAGGGATTACCAATCCCTGGTACAAGAGTTCCTGGATTATGTGCGTGACCGCATGGATAGGACCCTGACCAAAGCAGAGATGCAGAAGGCCAATGAGTTTGAGGAGCAGATCAACAGCTACCGGAACAGTCTCAGCCAGATGGTCCAGGATCGGCTATCCGATGGAAAGGCTGATGTAAGAACAGAGCTGCTCATCCTTGAGAAGATCCGTCACCTGGAGCACATCGGTGATTACTGCACAAACATTGCAGAGGCCTACCACCAAGCGGTGAAGCACACGCCGATGCTGCAAAAGCGAACAGGCAAAAGCACTGAGCTTTAGACATGAAAAAAAGGACCTTTGAAAGGTCCTTTTTTCAAGGGCAAAGGGTCCTAATACAGGACTGCTTCCACCCCTTGGAGGAAACAGAGCTCCTGGTATGCCTGCTCGAAACTGGCCAAGACATCCTCGCAACCACTCTTCATCAGTGAGACAAAGAGTACATCCTCGTCCAGCCCAAGATTGCCTGTCGTACCAAGGCTCGTCCTCGAAGAGAGCGTTGCAATCGGGTCCAGCTTTGCCACCTGATCAAGGTGCAATCCCACTTCCTTATAGGTATCACGGAAATTCTTGCCTTCGGCCACTTGTTGCAGCACGATGTCGGTTGCATAGAGCTCGGGAGTGCAGGCAGCAATCAAGGCATCCTTGTGCACCGTGAGACCTCCGACCATGCGTGAGAAGATTTGCACCAGTTGCCAGGTAGCCTTGGTTCCCTGCAGCAAGGGTTCCTTGGTGTCCTGGAAATCACGATTATACCCGGAAGGGAGGCTTCTGATGATGGATTTGACCCTGATGGAAGCCGAGCTCACCAATGCTGAGCGACTTCTGGCCAGTTCCAATCCATCGGGATTCTTCTTCTGCGGCATGATGGAGGAACCGGTGCACAGCTCACGGGGCAAACTGAAATAACCGAACTCAGGCAGGGTGAAGAGCATCAGGTCCTGGGCGAGCTTGCTCAGCGTAAGAGCAATATACTCGCATCCGTCAAGCAACATCGCCTCGAACTTACCCCTGCTGTTGTTTGCATAGAGGACATTGTTCTGCACCCGGGTGAAGCCCATCTGCTCAGCGGTAAATTGGCGATCGAGAGGCAACGGGACGCCATAGCTTGCGGCCGATCCCAAGGGACTCTGGTCGAGCGTCCAGGAGAGGTGCATCAGATGCTGGGCCTCATCGTAGAGCTCCTCAGCATAGGCGGCGGCCCACAGGCCGACCGAGGAGGGCATGGCAATCTGCATGTGGGTACGCCCAGGCATCGGTACCTCTGCATGTTCGGCTGCAAAGGAGAGCAACTGCTCGCAGAGATCCCCGGTGATATTGCACAGCTTCAGGGCGTACTCACGCATCCACAGCCTGAGAGCTGTTTGCACTTGGTCATTGCGGCTTCTTCCGGTATGGATTTTCTTGCCCACCTCCCCGTAGTGCTCGGTAAGGTACGATTCAATGGCAGTATGGCAATCCTCATTCTCCAAGGTTATGGGAAACGCTTTCTGTTGTCTCAGGCCGATGATCTCAGCCAACCCTTGGGTGAGCGCAGCCAGCTCTTCATCATCAAGAATGCCAATCTCGTGCAGGCCTCTGGCATGCGCAATCGAGGCAAGGCAATCGGCTATCACCAACTCCTGGTCAAGAATGTAGTCGTTGCCAACGGTAAACTCCTCCATCAGCGAGTCGAGTGAATAATCTTTTTGCCAAAGTTTGGACATACAAGGCCTCCTGGGATGACCCAAAGTCTATGTGCATTGGCCCTCACTGTCAATTGAAGCAAAACGCATAGCTCCGGTTCTCAAATGATATGAAATACCACCGATTCGCTCTTTTTCTGCTTCTCTTTCCTCTCATCAGCTGTGGCTGTGAGCAGCCTTCCGCCATTCTGCACGACGTTTTTGCGCAGACTGACAGCACTCCTCCCATCCTGCTTCGGTATGAGGCCGTAAACAAACGGGTGGCAGTCCTTACCTTTGACGAACCGCTTGATGCAGATGCAATAGCACTGCAATGCAACTATAAAGACATCCAGTCTGTTTCGGTCTCCTCAGAGACGGTTACCATATGCTTGGAAGAGGATCTCATATTGGGTCAAGGAGTACCTCTGGAGGGGAGGGTTTCTGACAAGAGGGGCAACAGCAATCGGTTCTCCCTTACCCTGTGGGCACGAAACCAGAACCCGCCTACTCTTCTGATCAATGAATTCACCACCAAAGGCAGTGATGCCAATCCTGATCGCGTTGAACTTTTGGTGACCAGCCGTGGAAACCTTGCCGGCATCACCCTCTATGCCGGCAGGGATGGGGTGTATACCGACCGTTACATCTTTGCTGACCGTATGGTTGAGCGGGGTGCCTATCTGGTTGTGCATTTCAGCAAAGGCACGCAGGAAGAAAACGTCCTTGCAAGCGAATTGCAAGCAGGCTTGGGTTCAAACAATGGGTGTCTTTCCCTTGCCCGTTCTCCTGAATGGGAGAGCCCGTTGCTGGACGCAGTGGTGTGGGGTAATCATACGACCACCACGCACGATGGATTCGGATCGGAGGATTTGGCAACCAATGTCAGCTTTCTTGCCCAATGCAACCAGTGGAACAGCCTAAAGAGCGAGGGGAGTATCGACTCCACTCAGAGCACTGCAACACGCTCTTTCTGCAGGGAAGGGGGAAAGGACACCAACAGCAAGGAAGATTGGTACATTTGCGCTACGAAAGAAGCTACGTTTGGCTCGGAGAACAGCGATAAGAGACACACTCCGTAGCCACTTACCTCAAATCAAGGATACCGCCGTGGTAGCAGATGAGCTTTTGCGCCCCGAGTGAGAGCACATATTGCAGGGAGGCTTCCGCCTTGTCCGGATCAAGGGTGAACTGGGGATTGGCAATTACGGGCTTGCCCGCCTCCAAAGCGATTGCATCACCTGCAATGATGATCCCAAATTTTTCGATAGAAAGCGACAGGTGACCCGGAGTATGCCCTGCAGTACCAATCACCTCAGTTCCTCCACAGAAGGGAAGATGCTGACCGATGTGAATCACTTGGTCGACTGCTACCGGTTCCACTGAGCGCAAGAGCGCACAGAATGCCTCTCCAAAACTCTTCTGTGCTTCAGGAAGCTGGGCTTGCATGGCGAGAGCCTGCTCAAGGCGAAGCGAAACCTTGCTTCCCTCAATATACGGCTTCTCTTCTTCCGAGCAGAGAATCCTGACCGGTGGGTAACGTCGCTTGAACGCGGCTGCACAGCCCACATGGTCATGATCTTGGTGCGTCAGGATGATATGGGTGATGGAGGAAGGCTCAATCTGATGGGCACGCAATGCTTCTTCGATACGTTCAAGAGCTCCAACAGGCCCGCAATCCACGAGCACACGGTATTGAGAGTCCATCAATACAACAGGATGCACCACGTCTTCACTACCAAAGAACTTCATCTTCACAGATAACACAACCAGCTGTTGCATACGTTTTCCTTCTGTCCTTCAACAAGGAAAAGGGAGGATACGCTCCTCCCTCTTCCGTGTACAAAGCTACGTTTACAGATGCTGCGCTACAAAGCCCTCGATCACAGCCAGACTGGCAGCTCCCATACGCTGGTCGACCACTTCTCCACCTTTGAAGATCATCAGGGTCGGTATGGAGTTCACATTGAACATGTTGGCAAGCGAGGGGACCTCATCAACATTGACTTTGGCTACCTTGAGTTTGCCCTCAAAGCTCTGTGCAATCTGGGAGACCGCAGGAGCTATCATTTTGCAGGGGCCGCACCAGGGGGCCCAGAAGTCAACCAAAACCGGCTTATCAGCCTGCAAGATTTCCTCTTCGAAATTCTCTTCAGTTACGACGATTTCACTCATGGGTTCTGCTCCTCATTACAAGTAGCATAGTACCGGCAAACCGGCGAAAAGGGAAGAGGAATCCTTAGAGGGCAATCTCTTCATCAAAGAAAATCTGCTCACCCGAACTCTTGCAACGGGGCTCGTGAAGTATTGTACGCATAGTCAGCCAAGGCTTCAATCGACAAGCCTTTTGGCAGTGTTTTCCATTCCTCTGCGGATTGCATCTACCACTGGAATTGGGAATGAGGGAGGAATGCTTGCGTAGGTTGCTTCAATTACCGAAGGGATTTGGCTGATAGTTTCCTGAAGGATTTCTTCAACAATTTGCTTGGATAATCCAACTTTTTTTCCTGTTTCAACCCAGTGCCTCCTTGCAATGGAATTCCATGCATAATGGATATTTTTTCCATAAACTCCCATAGCGAGCTTTAGTCTTTTAGGGTTCAGAGAAGCAGAGTTCTTTCCGAACAACGGATAAGCGGACATAATGTCATATACAGGCGTCAAGTGAAACAAGCCTTTTTGCATGAGGGCGAGACTGAAATTTTTTGCATGACCGTCAGGAGCAGCCATCAGATAGAATAGTACCTGTGTCTTGAAGAATAAACGTCTGTCTTCTTCTGCCCTGTTTGACCCCTGCAATAGCTTCATGACTTCCAGAATCCCGGGGCCTCCATCCGATTGATACTTTTGATTCGAGGGAAATCCCAAAGCTTGACAGAGATCCTCTTGTGGGAGACGAATCAATTGTTTTTGATCTTGGCTCCACCGTCGATCAAAACGTTCGACTACAAGAACCTTTTGCTCCTCGAAATTTTGAATATTGGAGTTGCATACAGGAATTCCAAATTGATGCATGATATGGCAAGAGAGCCATTCGTTTTCAATTGAATCGGAAAAGTCGATGAAGTCGTACAGTTTTCCCATAGGCAACTTGAAAATATGGGTTGTTGGGGTAGTCCCATTGGGTATCATCCATTGTCCCTGGTACCTGAGAAAAGCGGTTTTCTCTTGTGCTCCTGCCACAGAGATTCGAAAATCACGCAAAGAGACAGTTTCTCCTTCTCGTTCCAACCCCCGTATATTCCTCAGTATACTGGCAATTTCATGGTCATTGACAATGGTTCCTTCGATTTCAGGCGGTACAGAAGAGGCTTCAATTGGTTGTGGGACAATCTGGAGAGCTCCTACACAATCCCTTCCAATGTGTTCCAATAGCTCGAAAGCGCGGATAGAGGATGTCTTGAATCGGTTTTGGAGTTTTTTCTTTACCGTTTCGGATTCTGGGAGAAGGTTCTCGAAAAACGATGAGACACGCATTCCCTTATAGGTTATCTCTGCTAATGGAAGGGATAAGGAGATGGCTCTGCCCTTGGGATTATCCAGCCATGCAGGATCATAGGTAAAGGATTGCAGCAAGGAAGGTGCTTGTGTCCATGTTCCTACAAATAGACCATTCATGTAGACAAAGAGTTTTTTATCCATACCTTGCTACCAATCAGAAGCTGAAGAAGAATCGTCAGCTTTTTGAACAAGCCCAAGGGTGTAGTTATAGGCTCCCAAAAGTGTCATAAGGCTGTCAAGCGTACTTCTGGGTGATCCTGCTTCCAAAGCTGAGATGGTTTTGGGAAGCATTCCTACTTTTTCGGCTACTTGCTTTTGAGTCATTCCTGATTTTCTCCGTATTCCTTTCAAGACTGGTCCCAGCTGTTGTATAAGGCTTATCGTATAGTCCATATACCCTCCAAGGTAATTATCTTAAAAATACCCTCCAAGGTAAATGCTGTCAATATCCCCTTAAGGGTAAATATTGAGAATTTACCCTTCAAGGTATTTGTTCTCTGGCAAGATTCTTTCTTGCTTGGAAATCAGTAGCTTTCAGATTTTAGAAGGGGTACTACGGAAAGGTCTCATGGCTTCCGACGTTTCATACACGTACGTTCTCCATACTCAATGTGTAGAACACAGGGCAGATAGGGTAAAACGACATCCTCTGCAACAATGATGCTGCAATTGAGGTCGTTTGATTTTCTGACCATGACGACTCAGAATGCAACCACTTGGTCAAGTTCATCAAGCGCGTGCGTATCCTCCGGCTTGCCTGCAGTATTTGGGTCTTTCCTGAACTCCACATGCTCGGCCACCACGATGACCCGCTCTCCCCTGCCTTTCTGTAGATAGATCATGCAGTTCTTACCAAGCGTTCCCCTGCAGATTGACCATCCATCAAAGGAGGACTCTTTGCTTCTGCAATCTCAATAGTGTTCTTTCCCTTGCCTTTGGCTGCATACCTTGGATAAGACGTTTTTGGTTTGATGCTCACTTCTTGGGACAGTCTACTCCCAGGACACTTGTCCCAGCTCTTCGGAGCCCAAGAGGAAATCGGGAATGTAGATTTGCCGGATTCCTTCGTAATCATTGTAGG
>Ga0172377_10007932_pt1 | contig 10891 bp, 11 predicted proteins | sample Pumphouse3metaG_FD_119749 | JGI IMG/M metagenome (GOLD analysis project Ga0172377, IMG submission 119749) | Leachate microbial communities from a municipal landfill in Southern Ontario, Canada - Pumphouse #3 metaG | ecosystem: Engineered > Solid waste > Landfill > Unclassified | place: Canada... | reverse complement strand
GAATCCCTTCTTTATGCCAAGAATCCGCTACCGCAGACATATATTTTGTGATCTGACGCGCCGTAAATTCTTTATTCTTTGCATTGATAATATTTAAAGAATGTTCTGCCAACAAAATAATTGTTTCTGGTGTAAAATGATATAACATAATCCACTCATTAAACATCTGTAAATCATCTCGACTAATGGTTCGACTTCCATACATAGCTTGTATTTTTTCAATCATACCCGCAATCTTCTGATCAGCCGCTGGTAATTGTTCTTTTTTTTCAACTGTCGATTCTTTTTTATGTGTAATTAAACTTGCGGTAATATTGTAATACGTAATAAAAATATCATCAGGACCTTTATACGTCACTTTTAAAACCGCTTCTTTTTCCCAATATTCCCAAGCCCGGATAACATCTCCTTCGGTCATCCCGAAAAGATCTGCAAGCGCTGCATTGTCCATGGGCATATTGCCCTGACTAAAAGATGCTTTAAGCCCAAAAAGATAAACTTTAACATAATCACCACGTGCCTGTGGCATGTAATGATTAATAAATAAATTTTCAACAGGGGTAATGCCAATATCGTCATTTTCAATTTTAAATTGATAGGTATTCATTCTTTTCCTCAAAAATTTTTTGTACTTTTTTGTACTTTTATATACTTTTTTTCATTATAACACAGAACCCCTTAAATGACCACCGCTGTTCCATTCCTTAATTAATTATTGTAACAAATATGTAAAATACATTTGATTTCACGGCTTTTTTAGGGGGTTTTCTTGTTATTCCTTTTTTTTATGATATAATTATTTTGTTTGGTTTAATCCAAATATAATGAATATAATGAATTTTGATTAAAGGAGAAATATATATTGGATACTTTTATTATCGAAGGCGGGCATCCTTTGTCTGGAGAAATAAGCATTACAGGTGCAAAAAATGCCGTTTTGGGTATTATTCCTGCTGCTATTTTAGCCGCTGATAGCTGTAAAATCGAAAATGTACCCGAAATAAGAGATGTTGAAAAAATTGTTGATATTTTAGAAGCATTAGGGTCTACCGTTTCAATGAAGAACAACATCTTATACATCGATACCAGTTGTGTATTAAATTATGATTGCTCAAATTTTGTCGAAGAAACAAGCAAAATGCGGGCTTCCTATTATCTTTTAGGCGCATTCTTAGGTCGATATGGTCAAGCAATTGTTCCTCTACCAGGGGGATGCAATATTGGCGACCGCCCAATTGATCAACATATTAAAGGTTTTAAAGCGCTTGGTGCAAGTGTTGTGATTGAACACGGCCTCATTAAAATTAAAGCTGATAAACTCGTTGGCACCCATATTTATCTTGATGTTGTCAGTGTTGGTGCCACCATTAACATTATGCTTGCCGCTTCCAAAGCAGAAGGTGTTACCATTATAGAAAATGCGGCAAAAGAACCCCACATCGTCGATGTGGCAAACTTTATTAACATGATGGGTGGCAAAGTCACTGGAACCGGTACTGATACCATTAAAATTACTGGGGTTCCTCAAATGCATGGATGTGAATACACTGCCGTTCCGGATCAAATTGCCACAGGAACGTATATGTTAGCTGCAGCTGTAACCGGTGGCAACGTCTTAGTTAATCATATTATTCCTAAACATATGGAAGCTTTAACCGCAAAAATGCAAGAAATGGGTGTAACCATCGAAGAAGAAGATGATGGATTACGCATTCTTGTTGAGAAACCCCTAACCGCTTGTGCGGTTAAAACTCTTCCTTATCCTGGTTTCCCAACGGATTTACAACAACCCATGGGCGTGCTGATGACCATTGCTAATGGCCGTTCTTCAATTGAAGAAAGTATTTTTGAAAAACGTTTTAGATATGTGGATGAATTACGAAAAATGGGCGCAGAGATTCAAGTTAATGGCCGGATCGCTTATTTCAATGGCGGACAGCCCTTATCTGGCGCCAATCTCACCGCTACCGATTTGCGAGCTGGTGCCGCAATGGTTTTAGCCGGATTAGCCGCCGAAGGTATTAGTACTGTTACCCACGTTCAATATATTGATCGTGGATATGAGCATATTGTTGATAAATTAACTCGTTTAGGTGCTGTTATTCGTAGAGAATCTCAGGCCAACTAATGAAATTTTGTTCTTTATATAGCGGCAGCTCTGGCAATGCGCTTTTTGTCGGCAACCACGACACCCGTCTTCTCGTTGATGCCGGTCTTAGTGGCAAACGGATCGAAAAAGCCCTCGGGGACATCGATGAATCGCCCTCTAAGCTTTCTGGTATTTTAGTAACCCATGAACATAGTGACCATATTCAGGGCGTTGGTATTTTATCAAGGCGCTACAATCTTTCTATTTTTGCCAATGAAAAAACCTGGTGTGCTATGGAAAAAAAACTTGGAAATATCAAACCTGAGAACGTCAAAATCATTGCGACGGATACCCCTTTTGAAGTGGGCAGTTTTTCAATTAATCCTTTTGATACTTCCCATGACGCTGCTCAACCTGTAGGATATGTCCTTCAAGATGGCCATCGTACCGTTGGCATAGCAACCGATACAGGCATCATCACCGATAATATTTTAAAGGCTCTAATGCCTTGTGAATTAGTGCTTTTAGAGTCCAATCATGATCCAGAAATGCTTGCAACCGGTCGCTATCCTTATCCTTTAAAGCAACGGATCAAAGGACAATATGGGCATCTTTCAAACGAAACCGCCGCCAAAGCAGCTATTCTCTTAACTCAGCAAGGTGTCAAACACTTGCTTCTTGGGCACTTAAGTCAAGAAAACAATTTTCCGCTTCTTGCTTTTCAAACAACAGAACGCTTTTTAAAAGAAGCAGGCATGATCTTGGACAAAGATCTAACCCTTGCTGTTGCAAAAAGAAATTCCACCAGTTCTATTTATAACTTATAAAAAGCCATTTTGATTGCTACTCACAGCAATCAACCACCTTAAATTCCCTTTTTGAGATTTGCAACTGTCCATTCTTTTTTTTAAGAAAAAGACTCTAGCCAAACCCTAAAAAGGGCCTTTATTTTTTTATTTTTTTTGACATATGCTATTAACTATGGTATACTACCTGTTAGTTAGAAATAATGAGAAAGAGGTGAGATTTTGGCACGACCTCAAAAATGTAGACGTGTTTGCAAATTACCCACAATTTGTAGCTTTGGTCCAAAAAAATCCGAGGTACTAGCCTCAGAACAGATTTGCTTAGCCGTTGAAGAATATGAAACCATACGACTCATTGACTATCAAAATATGACACAATCTGAATGTGCCGAACAAATGAATGTTGCACGGTCAACGGTTCAAGCTGCTTACAACACCGCTCGAAAAAAAATCTCAAAAGCCTTAGTTGAAGGCAAAGATTTAGTTATTTCTGGCGGACATTATCAATTATGTAAAGAGGCAAGCACCTGTTACTATGAAGGCAAACGCTCCTTTGTTTGTCCTTTCTGTCTTTCTCAAAAACAGGATACTACCTCAAAAATTCAGGAGGAAAAAATATGAAAATCGGAATCCCTTACAATCAAGAAAATGGTGATGTTATGGCTCATTTTGGTCATACAAATGCATTCAAGATCTATGAAATTGAAGATGGTAAAATTACCAATAGTACCGTTAAAGGCACTGACGGCAAAGAACATTCTGCAATGTTTGGCTTATTTACCGAATGGGGTCTTGATGGCCTTATTATTGGTGGCATGGGCTCAAAAGCCGTTGATTTATTAACCGGTATGGGCTTAACTTTATACTCTGGTGTATCTGGTTCTGCTGATGCAGCTGCTGAAGCACTGGCTACTGGAACGCTTAACTTCTCAAACCAAGCTGAATGTGGCGGTCACTAAAAAGATACAAAACAAACAAAAAAGCCACAATTATGTGGCTTTTTTGTTTGTTTTCTTTTTAATCTTTAAAAATTTGCAATAAAAAAACCGTGATCACACGGTTTTTTTTGTGGAAACAGCATTGTTTAAAAATAAATTTATAATCTGTTAAAGATTATAAGATGCAAGCTCCTGCAGGTCCAACTAGACCATTAGCAACAACAGCACCTAAGATACCACCAACAATTGATCCAATAATTGGAACGATTGCATAACCCCAATCGGAGTCACCTTTGTTTGGAATTGGTAAGATAGAATGTGCAAAACGAGGTGCGGTATCACGGGCAGGGTTCATTGCGAATCCTGTTGTCCCACCTAATGAGTAACCACAAGTCATGATGATTGCAGCTACGAACCAGTAGTTCATACCTGTTCCTGTTGCAATACCATTCATTCCTGAGCCAGCATTGCCGATAGCAACGATTAAGAATAATAGCATAAATGTTGCAGCTGCTTCGCCAACGATGTTAGCGCCCATGCTACGAATCCCTGGTGTTGTACAGAATGAACCACGGATAAGATCTTTATCTTCCGTGATATCAAAGTGAGGTTTGTAAACAACCCATACAAGTACAGCGCCACAGAAACCACCAAGCATTTGAGCTATGATGTAACCTGGAACCATTGACCAGTCAAAAGAACCAATTGTAGCTAAAGCAATTGTTAAAGCTGGATTGTAATGTGCGCCAGAAACGCCGCCAAAAGCCATAGCTGGTAATGCTACTGCAAGACCCCAACCAATGACTATAAATACAGGGCCGCTTCCCTGGAAGTTTGATTTTTCAAGATTAACGTTTGCACAAACGCTATCCCCCATAAACACGAGCAATAATGTGCCCACAAATTCAGCAAGATATTGTTCCATAATACTCTCCCTAATATAAAATAAATAAGATAAAAGTCCAATGTCATGCTGTTTCCACATTCATATAATACACCTTATGTAAAGCTTTGTCAAGCAAAACACAAAATATTACCCAACCTGTACCATTTTTTATAAAAAGGGTTACATTAATGCTGAATCCGTTTAATACATTATTTTTTTCAATCTTTTTTCATTAAATCATTTTTTTCAATAGAAATTGCGTTTTTGACTTTTTTTTTGACTTTTTTATGCTATAATTAAATTACTTATGTCTCAATTCAAAAAGCCTTGCAAAGCATCCAATGTTTTGCAAGGCTCCTTAAATAAATTATTCTACATTTTTATGAATCATTTTACAATACTCTTTAAATAATGCTTGTAACTTTTCTAACGCAGGCTGAGCGTTCTCAATATTTCCTTCAGATAGTTCTTTAACTTCCGGTACGATGATCTGGATAAAAGGATCTAAGCCTAAATTGAGCACAACCCCTTTAAAGGTATGTGCTGCCTCATAAGCGGTTTTGATATCTTGATTCATCAGAGCCTTTTCAAAATCATGAAGACTTGTATCGTCTACTAAAATCTGGAGACATTCGACATATAAATCTTTGTCATTTAAAAAACGTTCCAAAGTTTTATCGACATCACAGCCCCAATGTGCTAATTCATCTAATATAGCATACATAAGTGACTTCCCCCATTCCTTTAAATATAATTCTATACTTTATATTGTAACAAATTTTTGCAAAAACTGCAAGTTTATTTATTAAAATAATTTTTATTTAGGAGGTAAAAATTTGAAAGAAACTGCTAAGCCTAAAGTGGCTAATAGCACTGAACTACTGATTAACAAACGCATGGATATGAAATATTTGATGGCCTTTGATGGCATGCTTGTTGGCATTGCCGCTGGCCTGATTGCTGTGTTTTATCGTTTTGTTCTTAACTTTTCTGAAAACAATATTGTCCGTGTAATCAGCATTGCCAAAGGGCATCCCTTTTACATTGTTGCTTGGTTTGTCTTTTTAATCATTTTAGCCCTACTTGTTGGTCAACTTGTCAAATATGAAGGCTTTATTTCCGGCTCTGGTATCCCTCAAGTTGAAGGCGAATTACTCGGCTATTTTAAACAACCCTGGCTACGCGTCCTTGTTGCCAAACTTGTTGGCGGTGCCTTAGGCATTTTGGGTGGTCTTTCACTTGGTCGTGAAGGCCCTTCCGTTCAATTAGGCGCCATGTCTGGTAAAGGAGTCACTCGACTTCTCAAACGTAACCAATTAGAAGAACGCTATTTATTAACCTGTGGCGCAAGTGCTGGCTTAGCTGCCGCCTTTAATGCGCCCATTGCCGGTGTCCTATTTGCTTTAGAAGAAGTGCATAAAAACTTCTCTGCAACGGTCTTATTTTCTGCAACAACGGCTTCTGTTGCAGCGGTCATGGTTTCTGGTTTTATCCAAGGCACCGACCCTGTTTTAAGTCTTGTCGTTTCACAAGCGCTCCCTTTAAAATATTATTGGCTCTTACCCTTTTTAGGCCTTATTATCGGTATTCTTGGTGCCTTTTATAATTGGTTTCTTGCAAAATCACAAGATCTTTATGAAAAAGCAACGTGGCTTAAAGCTGAATATCGCCCTATTATTCCTTTTTTAATGTCCGGATTTTTAGGATTTACTTTTCCAGAAGTGCTTGGTGGTGGCCATTTTATGATGGTTACCTTAATTAAAGACAAACCCGGTTTAGCAATCATTGCCCTTCTTTTTGTCATTAAAATGATCTTTTCAATGACGAGTTTTGCCTCGGGAGCTCCTGGTGGCATCTTTTTTCCATTACTCATTTTAGGGGCTTATATCGGTGGTGCTTTTGGCAATAGCGTTGTTTTGATGTTTGGCTTCGATCCCGATCTCATTAACAATTTTATTGTGCTTGCAATGGCAGGTTATTTTACCGCCATCATTCGTGCCCCGTTAACCGGAATTGTGTTGATTTGTGAAATGACTGGCTCCTTTGACCATTTGCTCTCTTTAGCCTTTGTTTGTATTTGTGCAGAAATCACCGCAGAATTTTTAAAATCCGACCCTGTTTATGAAATGTTACTCGAACGTTGGATTAAAAAACGTGGCACCCGAGATCCTCAAATGTCTGCAGCCAAAATCTTAATCAGCGTCCCTGCTCAATTGGGCTCAAAAGTTGATGGTGCCCTCGTCAAAGATGTTGATTGGCCAGAATATTGCTTATTGGTTGCTTTACGCCGTGGTGGAACAGAAATCATCCCTCATGGTAATACCATGATTATGCCAACGGATATCATTGTCGCTTTGGTTAGCGAAACCAATCAATTTTATATTCAAGACGAATTACAGTCCCTTTGTAGCGAGAGTCAGGAGCGTTACCGATGATGCCTTTTGAACAACGCTATAGTTGTATTGATGAAGACCCTTTTCCAGAAGAAAATGTGCTCTTACTCGGAAAAGGCTGCTTTTGGAAACACTGTACCTTTTGTGATTATTATAAAGATGCTAGCCCCGATGCCCTTTCTATTCCGCTTAACAAACGCGTTTTAGCAAAGGTAACGGGCAAACATCATCGCTTAGTTGTCCTGAATTCTGGTTCTTTTTTTGAACTCCCTCAAAAGACACAAGATGCTATTTTAAACCTTTGTCTTCAAAAACATATTGATCATTTGCATATTGAAAGCCATTGGCAAGCCCGTGCACATGTCCTCGCTTTTAAAAAACGAACCGATGCCCTCGGCATTCACTTACATCCACGGATTGGCATTGAAACGTTTGATGAACCCTTCCGCGAAGAATTCTTGAAAAAAGGGATGGGGTATGGGGTTGAACCCGAAGCCATTGCCCAAATTTTTGATGAATGTTGTTTGCTCTTCGGCCTTCCTGGGCAAACCCCCGAAAGTTTACAACACGACTTAGCCTTAGCTGAAGCACATTTCACGCGAACCTTTGTTAATCTTTTTAATGACAATTCAACGGCCATCAAAGGAGACAAACAGTGCATTCAGTGGTTTATTGACCACTGTTATCCAACCCTTTCCCAAAACCCCAAATTTCAAGTGCTTTTACACAATACCGATTTAGGGGTTGGAAACTAGCCCTAGTTTTAAGAAAACGGGATGGGATTGCCTTCTTTTGTCCCTTTAAGCTTTAATTTCAACATTCTCTCTAAAATTGCTTGAAATCAATGCTTTTCTGTGAGAAAATGAAAATAATTATAAAAACAGGAGGGATTCTCTATGAAATCTTTATTCGATACCACAACAATCAAGGGGATGCAGCTTAAAAATCGTTTTATCCGTTCCGCTACTTGGCGTGGATTAGCCGATTCAACGGGGCATATCACCCCTGAATTATCTACCATTTATGAAGAACTCGCTAAGGGTGGCGTTGGCACAATCATTACCGGTTATGCCTTCATTGACGAACAAGAAAAGCCTAATCCAGGCATGATTTCTGCTTGTTCTGATGCAATGATTCCCGACTTTAAAGCCTTAACCACCTTAGTCCATCAACACGATACCAATATTGTTCTGCAACTCGCCTATGGCGGGTCGATGACTGATTTAAAACCTTTTAGTCCCCGGATTTTTGGGCCTTCCGCAATCGAAAATGAACTCACACATATCACCCCTATCGAAATGACTAAAGCCGATATTGACACCCTCATTGATCTCTTTAGCCAAGCCGCCCGTCGCGCAAAAGAAGGGGGCTTTGATGCCGTTGAAATTCATGCTGCCCATGGCTATTTGCTCAGTCAATTTTTAAGCCCTTTTTGTAATAAACGAACCGATACTTATGGTGGATGCATCAGCAATCGCACCCGCATCATCATCGAAGTGATCCAAGCAATCCGTAAAGTCGTTGGTCCTGATTTCCCTATTTGGGTTAAAATCAATGCAGAGGACTTTTCAGATCCTGGCCTAACTTCTACTGAAAGTATCGTTGCCGCTTTATTACTCGAAGAAGCCGGCGTTGATCTGATTGATGTCAGTGGCGGAAACGCTTGTTCTAAAGCCGTCCTCAAAAAAGGATTGGGTCCTTCCCGTCCTAACGTTAAAAAATCGATCGATAACGAATCATATTTCAAAGATACCGCTGCTGTTTTAGCTAAATTAACCCATGTTCCAATCATCTTAACCGGGGGCAATCGTCATCTTTCTAAAATGACCGATATTTTGAATACAAGTGATATTGACTACTTTGCTTTAGCGCGACCTTTAATTCGAGAACCTGATTTAATTCATAAGTTCGCCCAAAAGCAGTCTGAAGAACCGCTATGTATTTCTTGTAACAAATGCTTTACAACACCAGGAAAACACTGTATTTTTAATCACCCCAAAAAATAGGTGACAATCAAGCAATGATCAAAATACACCGCTTGATTTTGATCAATTATTCAAATATAGTCTAAACCCTTTCAATAAAAAAACTGTTTGATGTATCGTGCATCAAACAGTTTTTTTATAATGACCCGTAAAAATGACTTGCTTCATCTTTACGCTGGTATTCTATCCTTATACAATTGGCGCAATATAGGTCATTAAGAGTTCTTCAAACGCTTGATCATCAGCCTTTGTTCGTTTCTTAATCCGTGTACCATGTCCTGCCTTACGTTCTCGTTGCTCTAAATACCGTCGATATAACAAAGCACTCATATTAACACTGCTATACACAAAACAGCTTGGACTAATCACGGCAATGACACGATCCACCAACAGTGCTGCTAAACCAAAATCTGACGTAACGATAATATCGTGGGCCTCTGCAATACCAAAAATATGGTAATCCGCCGCATCTCTACCCTGTTCTACCTGAATGATATTAAGGTCTTCTAGCTCTGTCTGGCTGAATTCATGGTTTTCATCCGAAACAAGCAACACTTTAACCTTGTATTGTTGCCCTAGCGTTTGACATATGCGCTTAACCCCTACTGGACAAGCATCGCCATCAATGATGATTCTCATTTATTTCTCCTTCTTTAAGTTCTAATGCTAAATCTGAGGGCTTTTTAAATTGCCGATAATTCAAACTAAAATAATAATAGTTCACATATTCCGCAATCGCAAAAAAATACACCAGAACCCCTACCGCATTCATTAAGGTTAAAAATTGTGCTGTACTGACATATAAAAGTACCCCTTGAAAGACAGGATACAAAATAAACAATCCCTTATTTGCCTCTTTAAACCCTTTAAAAACCTTGCGCGAATACTGCTTTTGCTTTTTGCTTTCTTGTTCCCGAATAAACCAATACAATGCCCCTTGAAGCAAGATGAAAATCAATAGCGCTCCTGGAACCCCTAAACGAAAATCTAAATTAACGCCATGCCCTTGTGAAATAAGCACAAAAAAATAACCACAAATAAACGCTGTTATTAATTCACTCCTCCAGAGACGATGGTATGCTTTTGCTTGTTTTTCTGACATATATTCTCTCCATTATCTGCTATATTGATGACCTTTGTGCTGGAAAATATGCATTTTTTATGATGCCAGCGGTCAGATTGATCTCATTCAAAATCTTTATACTTTTTATGAAGGTCTCGCTTTTTAAATAAACAAAGCCTTTGCCCTTTGATTCCCTGTTCTCTTGAGTTCTATTATACCACAAAATAAGCACTTTATGTCATGCTTTATTTTGTTGGTTTAATCTCTTCGTCTTTCTTTTCATGGGTATGTTTATTGATATAAGTCGATAAGCGTTTTCGATTAAAAAACAGAATTGCCGCAAAAACAACATAAATCCCCGTAATAATGACTAATTGCACTGGGCTTTCTTTTGTAAGACCACTGCCACTTAAAACCGATAATAAGACCCCTGGCAAGCGTCCGACAAGACAGGCAATCAAAAACGTTTTGCGTTTCATCTTTGTAAGTCCTGCAACAAAGCAAATCATATCATCTGGGAAACCCGGAAAAAGAAAAATGAGAAAAACAATAATGTCAATTTTTTGATCATCAATCCGTTCTAACTTATCAATCCATTTTTTCTTTGCAAAGCGTTCAACAATTGGCCGACCAAAGCGTTTTCCTAGAATAAAAGCGATCATGGAACCAATGATAAGCCCACCACCACTTAATACAAATCCCCAAAAATTACCAAAAAGTGTTCCCGCAAT
>Ga0172377_10007931_pt1 | contig 10892 bp, 8 predicted proteins | sample Pumphouse3metaG_FD_119749 | JGI IMG/M metagenome (GOLD analysis project Ga0172377, IMG submission 119749) | Leachate microbial communities from a municipal landfill in Southern Ontario, Canada - Pumphouse #3 metaG | ecosystem: Engineered > Solid waste > Landfill > Unclassified | place: Canada... | reverse complement strand
GAGACCACTATTCGCTACAGTGTAAAAGAAACAGTACCTGTCACTATTGAGGTTTATAATCTCAAGGGACAGCTGGTTCGTACCTTAGTGAATGAGGTCAAGACAGCAGGTAATTATTCAGTAGTCTGGAACGGAAGAGATAGTCATAATCAGCCTGTATCCAGTGGAGTCTATTTCTATAAGATGAACGCTGGTAAGTACAGCAACACTAAGAAAATGATTATGATGAAATAATCCGTTTCTACATAAAACATAGCCCCGGAATGTTAACTCCTTCCGGGGCTTTATATTACTTGATTTTATACGGGATTTTGATTTCCCCCCAAAACCTTATATTTAATCTATATTGGTTCAATAATTGTGCATCACATAATTATAATTTAATAAAGGAGGATGAAGATGAAAAGACATTTTCTTAATTTCTCAAAGGTGTTAATAATGTTGGCACTATTAATATTACCAATCGGATTATGTGCAAATATTAGCTCCAATAAGACAGATTCTGGATATAGAAACCAGATTTCCGTAACAATCGGAGCAGGTAATCTTTTGGGTAGAGTCCCTGTAGATATGTCCTATAGAACAAGTTTATTTGAAACGATTTATCTAGCTACGGAGATAAATGCTGCAGGGACTATAACGGATATAACATTTTACAATAATTTTGAAAGCACTTTAACTGATAAACCAACCCATATTTGGTTAGGTGAAACTTTAGCAGAAGACCTTACAGGTGGTTGGATTCCAGCATCTCAATTAACCCAGGTTTTTTCTGAAAATGTAGATTATCCCTCGGGAATTAATACTATAACTATTCATCTTACAAATCCTTATAATTATGGAGGGGGTAACCTGGTTATGATGGTGCATCGCCCCTGGGAAGAAGATTATTACTGGATGACTCAGGACCTATTTGCTTGTCAAATTAATGGAGACAGCCGTTCTATGGTAACTTATAATAATAATACTCAAATTTTCCCAGATAATCCTCCTCCTACAGGAGTAATAGGTCTTTTCCCTAAGACAACTTTTCTTATAAATGTAGATGGAATGGGAAGTTTGAATGGAAATGTTAGTTCATCGGGTTTGCCACTAGATGGTGCAAGAGTACAAATTGAAGATACTCCTTTATATAGAATTACGGACTCAAATGGCAATTATAGTTTCCTTTATCTCCACCCTGGAACTTATACTATTACCGCTTCTAAAATAGGTTACAGTCCCCAAACTCATATTGTAACTATTCTTGCTGGACAATCAACTACGCAAAATTTTGCTCTCCTGGGATTACCTGAAGTAAGCGTGGAGGGTAGGATAGTAGGAAGTGATGCTCCCAATGTAGGTATTGCCAATGCTACTATTTCTTTTATTGGATATGCAGATTATACTACAACAACTGATGCTCAAGGTAACTTTATATTTTATAGTGTATACGCTAATCAAACCTATAGTTATACTATTACAGCGCCTGGATATCAGATTTTAAATGGAGAAGTAATAGTTGGCTCAACTAATCTTAATATGGGAGATATCCTCCTCAATGAAATGGCATATAGTCCAGCAAATGTGACCGCTACTGAAATCAATAATGGTGCAGCGATACTGATAAGCTGGCGGGAACCTCTAGTCCCAGAAGAAGGATGGATACATTATGATTCCGGACAAAATAATAGTTCTTTTGGTACTGCGGGTTCTGCTAATTTTGAAGTTGCAGCGCGTTTTCCTGCTGATTCCTTAGCTGCCTATGCTGGAGGTTATTTACAAGCAGTTAAAATATGGCCAGCAATGGGCGGTAATTTTGTTGTGCATATCTGGCTAGGTGGTAATGCTCTTGGTCCTGGTCCCTTAGTACTAAGTCAGCCGATTATACCGGTTCTAAATGCCTGGAACACAATTATGCTAAACACCCCTATTTTTATCACAGGAAACGAGGAACTCTGGATTGGATATCTATGTGATAATACAGGAACTAATCCTGCTTATGCCGGCTTTGATGAAGGTCCAGCAGTAGATGGTTTGGGGAATATGATTCTTTGGCAGGATCAATGGACAACCTTACTTGCTGTCAATTCTTATTGCAATTTCAACTGGAATATTCAAGGTTATGTAGGTTCAACTCCTCCTGCATTATCAACTTGTGCTCCAGAAATCAATATTAATACATTTAATGACAGAAGTATGATTGGATTTAAAGTATGGCGATTACTTCAGGGACAGGCAAACAATGAGGATTTATGGGTAAGTCTAAATGAACAACCAATTACTGAATTATCTATAATTGATACAGCCTGGGAAATTCTTCCTGATGGCACTTATTTCTGGGCAGTAAAATCTGTATATACAGGTGGAGTTATGTCCGAGCCAGCTTTCTCCAATTCTATGACTTTATTTACACCTGTAGGTACCTTAGCAGGTTTTGTGCGCAGCACTTCTAATTCTCCTATAGTAGGGGCAACTGTAACTTGTAATAATATAACTGTTACTACCAATGCAATTGGTGCCTATAGTATGTTGGTAGAAGTAGGTATTCATAGTGTAACTGCAAGTCATCCAGATTATTATCCTCAAACACAAGAAGGAGTTTTAATTCAGGAAGGATTGACCACTCCCTTAAACTTCATTCTTCAAGAAACCTCAATCCAGGATGAAAATATCCCTGTTGCTAGAACGGAACTTCTGGGAAATACACCCAATCCTTTCAATCCTGAGACAATAATCTATTATGATATTAAAGAATGTTCAGCAGTAAAAATTAATATTTACGATATAAAGGGACAGCTAATTAAAACTCTAGTAGATGAAGTTAAAACACCTGGACATTATAAGATAGTCTGGGATGGCAAAGACAATCATTATAAACCAGTATCCAGTGGTGTCTTTTTCTATCAGATGCAATGCAAGAATTATAGCTGCACTAAAAAAATGTTGTTACTTAAATAAGGTTAAGAATATCTATTTGCTAGAAGAAAGAGCCGATTCTGCTAGCCTCAAATATTATAGTAAAGGTTTTTTGCCCGTAGACACATATTCTACTATGCCTTGCAATGTTTATGATGAGCAATGATGTTTACTAATATTGTCTAGGGCAAAAACCTCAACTTTTCTAACTGGCTTTATGGCAGAACGCGTGAAGAACTGGAGGAATATTTTACCTACTTTGTTCTCGTTTTTATGAAATCTTTAATGACTCCCGAGAACCTTAATGCTCTTATCGTAGAAAATGGTTTGTACATTACTCATACCAATTTATGTTTATTTCCATCCTAAAATAGGATAATTTTGAGGGAAATTTCTCCCGCCAGTGATTATGAAATTAGAGACGATGTAGATGAGATGCCTCAGATGCTGGTTTTTTATAGAAAAGAAAGAGGGCTAAGTATTGCATTCTGAGAGGATATCTTTAACTTGATGTTAGTTATTGGACAAGCTAATATAACTTTCTGAAAGAAATTAGATAAAAAACTTCTATAGAGTTGCCTTAACTATTAACTTTGACATAGTAATAAATCCCCTAGTTTTAAGATTTTCGGTTGTGAAATAGATTCCAACTGATATTATGTTCTCTCTTGACAAAATGTTTTATTTATAATAACAAACTTAGTTGAGATGAGGAGGTATCCAGATGCATAAATTTATATTAGTGGCTATCGCTCTACTATTATGTCTAACTCTTTATGCCCAGAGTAGTTACATAGATAATTTATTCTTCGCTGCTAAAAATGGAAATACTGATGCTCAATATGAGCTGGGTAGAATCTATTATGAGGGAAAGATAGTTCCTCGCAATTTGCAAGAAGCTGTAAAATGGCTAGCCTTAGCTGCGGATAACGGAAATTCTGCTGCCCAATGTGATTTGGGTTGGTGTTATTTTAGAGGCGAAGGAATTGAGAAAAATGCTGTTGAAGCAGCACGCTGGTGGCGGATTGCTGCACGTCAGGGGAATCCAGATGCTCAATATTTATATGGCTGGTGTCTGGATAATGGTTATGGAATTGCAGAAAACAAAACTGAAGCAGCTCAGTGGTATCAAAAAGCAGCTAATCAGGGAAATGCCTATGCTCTAAACAATCTAGGTTTTAAATATTTTACCGGAGAAGGAATTGAGCATAATTATTATCAAGCAGTTTCCTGCTGGCTGAGAGCTGCAGAACAGGGAAATAGTGATGCTATGTATAATCTTGGCGTATGCTATGAACGCGGACTGGGAATATCTAAAGACCAATCTGAAGCAGAAAAATGGTATCAATTATCCCGTGAATATGAACAAAAGACTAGAGGCAACTTAATGGAAATCCCACAGCTCAAAAAAAGTGGAATCTATTATGCCAAACCTGAAACTATTATTCCTCCTCCCATTTCTACGGCAGAATTAAATTCTCATAAAGAAGAATATCCGGAAGAGTCTCTGGAAAGCGCCATAACACCTGCTCTTACTACTGCAAAAAAACCAGATAGCAAAGAGCTTCTAAAACCAGCTGAACCTTTACCTAAAGTTCCCAAATATCCTACAGCAGCTGATGAAATGTATGAATGGGGAATGAAATATTACCAAGGGGATGGAGTTCCTCAGGATTATAAAGAAGCAGTTCGCTGGTGGTTAATGGCTGCAGAACAGGGAAATGCCCAGGCTCAATACAGTTTAGGAGTCTGTTACAAAAATGGTCGGGGCGTAGAAAAAGATGAAAAAGAAGCAGTACGCTGGTATATGTTAGCAGCTGAACAGGGAGAACCCAGAGCACAGTATAATCTTGGCGTTTGCTACAAATTCGGTATCGGAGTAACAAAGGACTTTAATGAGGCAGTTAAATGGTATCGTCTAGCCGCTCAACAGGGTCACGCTCAAGCTCAATGTAATTTAGGAGTTTGTTATGCTAATGGAGAAGGAATTGAAAAGGACTTTGAGGAAGCTTACTTCTGGTTCTCTTTAGCGGCAGCTAATGGCAATAAAACCGCTGCAGAAAACCGGGTTTTGCTGGAAGATAAGCTAACTGAAGAACAGAAAGCAAGAATCAAAGACCGAGTGCAAAAATGGCTTATAAACAGATAACTCCCGTTCCTATATCTGAATTTTATAAACTGATTTTAATTACTAATTTCCCTGCTACCTGCCTACTAAACAGCTAATGGATATCAAAATTTGTACTATCCTGTCCCTTAATAAAGCTTTATTCCTCACCCAAACCAAAGAATAATTAGTATTTATAAAAATTAAATTCTCTTTAATTATATTAAGTATTAAGCAACTTGGCGAAAATATTTAATCCGGATTCCCCTTCATATCTCTCTTATCTTCTATCTATTATACCATTATCTATTATTTTTGTCTCTAATCATACTAGCTTATTAACATCCTTACTAATATCTAATTTTCATCCTTACTCTCTCTTGTCTCTTTTGCCTGTAAAGTGTTAAGAGAGAGTCAAGTAGGAGTTTATAAACAAGTTTTTGATATAAAACCTAATATATCAATTAGTTATAAATATTTAGCTTGGGTTTTCAGTTTATAAATATGATTGCCTATAAATTTTATATATTATAAATAATGGTAATAGATATTTAGCGTTGATTCAGGAATTGAATTTTAATAGTAAGTTATAATGGTGCCCAAGATAGGGACATCTTTAAATAGGATAATTGTTATCTCGGGGATGAACTTTACTCTCCAATTTTACTCTGGAGGCGATTAACTCTTTTTTCTAATTCCATAATTTTTTTACTATTAACCAGAGGACGGCTTAGATGCCAGTGTAATAATTTCAAGGCTACTTCTAGAGCTTGAGTATAGGCTTTTCTTTTTTCCAATAGTTTTGCATACTCCAGCATCCCTTCTGGATGCAGTAAATCCGTAGCCATAGCAAAATATTTTTCCGCTTCTATTATATTCCCTTCCCGTTTACATAACAATCCTAGAGTACAGACACCATCGGCAGTTAAGTAATTTTGAGCAAGAAGGTCGGACAATATATTCTTGGCAATCTCTACATCTCCTTGCTTAAGATATAGCTGTGCCAGAGCATAATAATCTATTCTATGGTCAAAACCTGCCACTGGTGGATAATCAATGGTATTACAGATAAGGGTAAAAAGTGCAGCTGTATGGAGTATATCAAGTTTATTATGTATAAAGACTTTTTTTAGTGCTTTTGGATCTCCCGTTAGAAGGTACTGAAAATAGGTTTGAGGGATAAGTTCACTGTCAATATCCCATTCATCTTCTCTGATTCTCCCCATAAGATAGAATTCTAAAGTTTCCAGGGCACAGGAAGGCAACTTATTTTTCCACAATCTTCTGGCTAATTGGAGCAAGTCAATATGTTCTTTTTCTCGTAGATCAAGCCAGATGCGATTATAAAGTAACCGTGTTTCCAGGATAGGGATATCAAAGGTTTTGCCATTAAAAGTGATAAGAACGGCTTTATCAGCAAGCAATTCAGCTAAACGATCAAAGGAATTAACTTCAGCTTCCGGTACAGGAAGAAAAATCTGTTCCACTATCAGCTGGTCTTCCTTATAATATCCTAGTCCAATGAGAAAGGCAAGAGTTTGATTATGTCCTAAACCTGTAGTCTCTAAATCCAGAAACAGAAAGTCCTCTGGATTCCATTGACTGTTGCTATCCATTTGTGCCCATTTAAGTAGCACTTCTGGAATAATTTGAGAAAGAATGGGCAATCCATCAATAGGAGAATTTGTGGGATAATAAGATTTGGTATAGAAATAAGGGAACTCCTTATGAGAAGAGAACTCGCCTCCCAGAATAGTCTTCAATTCTACAGCTATATTTTCCCAGAACTGATTATCCATATATAATTAATACTAATTTTAGATTAAAAAACCACCCTGCGGGGTGGTTATTTTTATTTTTTCTTATGACGATTTTTACGTAGACGTTTTTTTCGCTTATGAGTTGCAATTTTATGACGTTTTCTTTTCCTTCCGCAAGGCATATATTTACACTCTACTCGTCAATCTTTACATTGCTAACGGAATTTTTGAATTCACGGGAAAACTTGAAGGTAGGAACTGTACGAGCAGGAACAGGTACTCTTTGTGCAGTCTTAGGATTGCGTCCTACACGGGGTTTACGGGTTTTCAGCTTAAAAGTTCCAAAGCCTCGGATTTCAATATGATTTCCCTGGCTCAAGCTATCCTTTATTGCCTGTAAAAAGGCATCTACGACTATTGCAACATCTTTGCGGATAATACCGGTATTTTCGGAAATGATTTTTACTAGATCTGCTTTTGTCATCTTTTTTCTCCTTTGTTTTTTTTCGTCGGATAAGAATCTTAAAAATTCAATTATTAATCTTTAAAATAATAGCTTAGGTTTATGTCAAGTAAAAATAACCTAATAGGTTAATAATGCATAAATTCCAGCTGCCGAAGTTCAATCGTCGCCCGATAGGGTTTCTCACCCTTTTTCAATGGACGGTTCAGCTCATCTATTACTTTACTTTGATACTCTCTGGTATTTGCTTTAATATCGGTCTTAAAGAAGATACTGGCTATCTCTCCTCCTTCTTTATCATATACTCTAATTAAAAGTGCTATCTGTCGGTCCTTTTTCCCCGTATTTTCAATCTCGTAGCCTACCCGCATATAATTTCTATCATACTCATCAAAGCCTATACTATGTATCACTATCTGTTTTGCCACGGCTTTATTACTGCATTGTTGATAAAGAATAGCGACAATAGCAATAAGCACAGCTATAAGTAATATAGCGCTGCTCAATTTATATTTCTTTGGGTATTCCAGACGGTCTACGATAGGCATAATTAATAAAAGAACTGCCAGCTAAGAAAAAATTGATGACGCGAGTCTTTTCCAAAGATGGAAGTATGACCTAAGATAAAGCTATGATGTGCCATAAAATCCAGATGAAAAGTGTTAGTTAAAGCAGGAATAAAGCTCACTTCACCTTCTAACCAGAATGCTTCTGCGGAATTAACTATTTCCGGTGGAAAGTAAGTATGATAATTCAAACGCCAATCATTGCCCACACTTCCTTGCCAGGTGCAAGAAAACTGACTATCCCATCTCATTTCCCAGGGTAAGGGAAGATTTAATTCCGCAGTCAAATCAACTAAATTAGACCCTTTAGAATAGCCTAATGGCTTACGCTCATTAGAATACATAGAGACATTAGCATAATGAGTATAGGTCCAGGGACGAATAGCTGTAGCTTCTACCGTAATTCTAGGGCTTTCATTCTCAAGGAGAGCAAATTCTGGCATCTTGATGGATACTCCGGTTTGAATTCCGTATTTATTTCCCCACCAATTAGTAAAGATTTTATTGTAAGTAAGTTCATCTATAGCTATATTTAAATAAAGGATAAGATTAGAAGTAGGATAGTAATTTGCTCCCCCATAAATCATAAGATTATCTTGATCTCTCATACCATACTTTCCTATTCTCCAAAAATAGAAAGGGAGCATATAACTGAGATCATAGTGGCTACCATAAACCACCGTTTCACCAACGAATAATTCTAGCTCTTCTCGGGGTTTATACATCATCTGATGAAGAGCCAAGAATTTATCCGGATATTTGTCAGTATCAGGAGTTATAGTGCTATCAGGTTTCAAAACAGAGTTAAGCAAAGAGAAGCTAAATTTCCCTACTCTTTGTTCCAGGAGCAGATAATCATATTCGTTAACTTTATCGGATAGAATCATAGAACCAGAGACAGAGTTTCCTATCTGGAATCTTCCTCTGCCTAGAGCAGCATTGAAATATTTATTATTGTAGCTGATGTCACCATTCATATTATCCAGCAGATTCTTATCCGGATTCTGATTGTTATAACCATCAATCAAAGGAGAATGTTCCCAATATCGTCTGGAACCATGAAAAGCACCATTCCACCAGTTTCCTCGCACTCTGAAACGGTCATTGCATTGGGAATTGAATCTCAAACCCTTATAGAAGAAACCATAATCTCCAGGATCATCCGAACGCTGGTCATAACCAGCAGTAAAATTTATATCCATAGAATAGTAAAGCTCAGAATCTGCATAGGCATACTGAACAAAAGAATGGGCTTTTTCACCGGGCAGAAAAGCTTCGCGTGTACATCTCCTAAATTTACGCAGGGTCTGAAAAGGATGATTCACTCCTAGTTTTTTAATCTTGTGAGGATCTGAATGGTAGGTATCATTAATAGATAAGATGCTGTTGTAGACCTCAGTTCTAACTTCAGGTATGAGATCAGAATCTTCCCAGAAGGAATAGGCGTTGCAGATTGAAATCACAGCTAAAAAAACAAAAATCCCTGCAATTTTCCTCCCAGCTTGTATCTTAATCATTTTGTTCCTTCTTTATGGCTGAGATTATTTTATTCACTTCTTTTAGATTGAGATGCAATTCTCGCGCAATTTCTTCCGGTTTCCAATCTTTATCCAGCAGTTTTTCTATCATAAGTTTAGCTGTTTCAGGAGGTAGAAGAAGTGAATTCTCCTCACCAGATTTTGTCACTTTCCCTTTGTTCTGGGCTTTCTTTTTAAATAAACATTTAAAAAGAAAGAAGAGACATACCACTGCAATTACTGAAAGAATAATGTATTTTAATTGATCCCAGGTACTTTTAATGGGGCAAGTAGAATGACTTCCCTCTATTTCAGATTGCATTGCTACCGTATCTATAGTAGATAACTGCATATTATTATTAAGTGAATCCAAAGATTGTATATCTGGATTTATTCCTGCATAGCAATCAAGCTCCGCATCAGAATTTTCGGAGTTAGGTATAATCTTCTGTCTAACAACTGATTGAGAAACCCTCTCGGTTGCAATACTCTTTTCTGCTTTGCTTAAAAACTTTGAAGGCATAGCTTTTATTGCTCCTTCAGCGTTAATAGTTAAAGTAATAAGATTTTTTCCTGATTCAAAATATGAATTTACAGGATAATCTCCCATAGTGTTTATATCTAGAATTACATTATTAGCTACGGAATAGCAAGTTATCTTATCCAGTACCGTACTTAACCTGGGATACAAAGGCTTTACTTTTCCTTCCACATTGTTTAAAATTACTCTTACGCCATTCCCCTCATTGAGTTTATGTACACTATACTGAGAAGAATCAGAGAGAGTTATATATATTTTATTAACAGTGGGAGATAAATCCTCTGAATATATAGACTGAATTTTGGTTTCAGCACTTAGAACACAGATCCCGGCAATTATAAAAACACCGTATAACCTCTTTCGCACTAAACCATTCCCTTAATTTTAGTTCCGTTACAGTTAGATAACACTTACTGCTATCTTTTTCTCATCAGAGTAAATACCAGCCAATAATCTTATTCTATTGGTATTATTCTTTCTATAGTAGCTTCAATCTTAAACGATATCTGCAATATGCCATCCCTATAGTTCACTTGAGGATTATCTTTATCCAGAGTCATATCTGGGAAATAGATAATTCTTTCAAATCTACCTGTTTCTATCTCCATACTGTAGTAGGTGGCATGTTCATTTTCTGGATGAAGGTCCCGCTCACCACTAATTTTTATATATTCATCAGCCAGTGAGATATTTATATTTTGCTTTTCTACTCCGGCTAGTTCTACTAGAATTATCCATTGAGCATCAGTTTGGAACACATCACATTTAGGATGCCAGATATCATCAATGGCATTCTCCATTGTTAAGGGGTCATGAGAACGCAGAGAAGCATCACTAAGAAACTTCAGCATCTCTCTTCTTAGACTCCCTAAATTATTATAACAGCGTTCTTGCATTGTTAAATCCTCTACAATTTAGAAATTAATCAATATTCAGTTCTCTCCAAAAAGGATAATATAATTTCCTGATTGGGAGCTATATTTATCTCAAAAGTTGCTTTATTATATTCATCCACAGAAGGTTGAGGAGCATTTTCTACG
>Ga0172377_10007930_pt1 | contig 10893 bp, 5 predicted proteins | sample Pumphouse3metaG_FD_119749 | JGI IMG/M metagenome (GOLD analysis project Ga0172377, IMG submission 119749) | Leachate microbial communities from a municipal landfill in Southern Ontario, Canada - Pumphouse #3 metaG | ecosystem: Engineered > Solid waste > Landfill > Unclassified | place: Canada... | reverse complement strand
TTTTTCTTTGGAGAAGGCTACTTTCATCATTTCAATAAATGCCATCCTTGGTGTCATAGGTACGGTTTTTTCGGGTTGGTTTTCCGATGTCCTGTTCATGGGTGATCGCAAATATCCTGCACTGATTGCCGGAATACTGAACACTGTCGCCCTTTGCATTTTCCTGTTCGGCGGCAACGGCTGGTTTGTCAATGTGCTTGCCATGGTCCTTTTCGGAATTGCAATCGGAGTCCTCATTTGCTTCCTAGGAGGCCTGATGGCGGTGGATCTCGTTCCACGCAAAGCTACGGGGGCCGCTTTGGGAATAGTGGGAATTGCAAGTTATATGGCTGCCGGTCTTCAGGACATTGTGAGCGGGCAGCTGATAAACAGGTTTATGACCAAAGTCCCCATTGCCGTAAATGGAGTAATGCAGATGGAGGATCATTACAATTTCACTTATGCCGCTTATTTCTGGATAGCGGCTTCCATCATTTCATTCCTGTTGCCTATCCTTAACTGGCATCGCAAACAGCTGGAGATTTAACAAATGCCGAAATGGGCCTGTATTCATTTTATAGGATCAGCAAGCCTTCCACGGAGAAGGTTCCCGCGGAGAAAGTCGCTCAAAGGTACAAGTCTCTGAGAAGCAGGACTTTCTGGGGTGCCACCATTGCCTATAGCTTGTATTATGTTTGCCGTATGACCTTGAGCGTGGTCAAACAGCCGATGATAGACGAAGGGCTTTTTACTGCAGGGCAGCTTGGCATCATCGGTTCTTCTTTGCTTATAGTATATGCCGTAGGCAAATTCCTCAACGGATTCATTGCCGATTATTGCAATATCAGGAAATTCATGGCCACAGGCCTTGTGTTGTCTGCTGCCGTCAATTTGATATTGGGCGTATTCGGCTTGCTCAACTGGACACGGGGCTTTTCTTCCGGTTTCATATTCGTAATCTTTGCCATATTCTGGGGGCTTAACGGATGGGCACAGTCGATGGGTGCGCCTCCGGGCATAATCAACCTTTCCCGTTGGTTCCCATTGTCCCGAAGAGGCACGTATTATAGCATTTTCAGTGCAACTCCCTACGTCGGGAAATTCCTTTCTTTCATCATTACCGGTGTTGTCGTGGAGGCGATAGGGTGGAGGTACGGTTTTGTGTTTTCCGCCTTGGGAGGGCTGATAGGTGCCTTGGTGATTGTGTTTTTCGTATCGGATACTCCGGAAAGCAGGGGATTGCCTTCTGTCCAGGAATTATCGGGGGAGCAACCGAAAAAAGAAGATGTAATGCCTACCCGAGACCTTCAGAAGATTGTTTTCAGGCATCCGGGTCTTTGGATAATAGCCATTTCAAGTGCCTTTATCTACATTACGCAATATGCAGTGTCCGGCTGGGGGGTGCTTTTCCTTCAGAAAGCCAAAGATTTTTCATTGCCGAAGGCTACTCAGATAATAGCTTTTTCCGAAGCTTTCGGCGTTTTGGGTACGGTCCTGGCCGGTTGGCTGTCTGACAGGGTCTTCGGGTCGGACAGGGTGAAACCGGTTCTGTTGTCCGGAATCGTCGGCTTGTTGTCCCTGGCCTCTTTTCTTTTCCTTGGAGGAGGGTATGTGCTGAATATTTTCTTTGTGTCTTTGTTCAGCCTTTCCATCGGAGTCCTGTATTGCATTGTCGCCGGCCTGATGGCTTTGGACATCGTGCCGCGCAAGGCTACTGGTGCGGCTCTCGGCATTGTCGGGTTCTCAAGTTACATAGCCGCAGGAATTCAGGATATCGTCAGCGGCTATCTCATACAGGGCAATATCAGCGGACAGGCCATCAGCACGGCTTCATATGATTTCACTCCAGTATCGTTCTTTTGGCTTGCAGCCTTTCTATTGTCCTTCATACTTCCTCTTGTGGAGTGGAAGCATATGAAAGTGAAAATAGAGTAATTTCGATAACCATGAAAATAAGGATAAGCGTCAAGTATGTCACCAGATGGGGTGAAAAACTGGTCCTTCGAATCGGTGGAAATGCCGAGGATATGCGTTATGCCTATTATGGGACTTGGGAAGCCGATCTGGATTCTTCCGTGTTGGCGGAAAGCGATGAATATCATTTCGAATTATGGTCGGAAGGCGTTTGCCTCAGGAAAGAATGGAAAGGGCATTCTCACTATGTGCCTAAGGGCGGTTTTACAGGATTGCTGTCGATAAGGGACCGCTGGATCGACATTCCGGATGACGCCCCATTTTATAGCTCGGCATTCTCAAAAGTGATTTTCAAAAGGTCCGAATCCAATGGCAAGGATGCCGGGATTCCCAATCGAAAGGATGGGAATGTCACTTTTTCCGTGGCTTTCCCACAAATACGGCCAGACGAGTCACTGGCCATTTCCGGAAGTGGCGCCCTTTTCGGAGATTGGAAATCAGTCATGGTCCTGAACGATCATCATTTTCCTATCTGGAACATCACTTTGAATGTTTCCGAGCCGTTCGAGTACAAGTTCGCAATAGTTGACAAGAAAACCGGAAAGGCTGAAATATGGGAAGAAGGTTCCAATCATTTTTTCGGAGAAGTTCCTGCCGAAGGCGTACATCTTGTGATTTCGGATATGCTTCCCCGTTTCAATGTCAGGCCTTGGAAAGGTGCGGGCACCGCCGTGCCTTTGTTTTCGCTTCGCTCGGGGGAAAGTTTCGGAGTGGGGGAATTCAATGACATCAAGTTGCTGGTCGATTGGGCGGTAGCTACCGGACAGAGAGTGATACAGCTGCTTCCTGTCAATGACACCACATCTACTGGCACTTGGGAAGATTCATATCCGTACAAAGCAAATTCCAGTTTTGCACTTCATCCGCAATTCATCCATCTCCCCGATGCCGGAGTTCGTGCGGATAAGGCGTACCGGACCCTCCAGTCCGAGCTGAATGCCTTGCCTCAGGAAGACTATGAAAGAGTGAACAATGAAAAGACCCGTTTGATGAGGCGGGCTTTTGCCGAGAAAGGTCAGGAAACGATGAAAGGCGATGATTATGTCAGGTTTTTGAAGGACAATGCTTTTTGGCTGATTCCCTATGCCGCCTATCGTGTATTGGGAGACATGTACCGGACTCCTGATTTTTCGAAATGGGGACTTTATGCCAAATATGATCCTCACAAAATCGATGATTTCTGTACTTTGAATCGGATTGAAGTCGATTTCTATTGTTATGAACAGTTTTGCCTTGACGGGCAGTTGAAAGAGGCTGTCTCTTATGCGCACGCCAATGGTGTGGTCCTCAAGGGTGACCTGCCTATCGGGGTAGGCCGGAATAGTGTGGATGCGTGGATTCATCCTTGCCTGTTCCATTTGGATGAGCGGGCCGGAGCTCCTCCTGATGCTTTTTCCGCTCTTGGGCAGGATTGGGATTTCCCGACATACGATTGGGGGAATATGGCAAAGGAAGGCTTTGCTTGGTGGAAGGCGCGTCTTTCCAAATTGAATGAGTATTTCGACGCATTCCGGATTGATCATATCTTGGGCTTTTTTCGCATCTGGGAAATTCCTTCGACTTGCATTCATCCGTTGTTGGGGCATTTCAATCCGGCCTTGCCATTCTCTTCGGAAGAGCTCTCGGCATTCGGCTTCGATATGCATGAAGGACATTATTCTTCTCCTCTCATCAACGATTTGGTGCTTGATGAGATCTTCGGCACTGCGCTTGCCGTGAAAGTCAAGGTCGGATATGTCAGGGATGGCAGGCTTGTCCCGTCGGTTTCGAATCAAAGGAAAGTCATGGCAATGTTTGACGGGAGGGATGATGAGGATGTGAAATTGCGGGATGGCCTTTTGAAGTTGCTCGACGATGTGCTTTTTGTGGAGGATCCTTATGAAAAGGGATATTACCATCCTCGTATCCTGGCACAGGATACATTGTCTTTCAGGTTGTTGAATGAATATGAAAAAAGTTCGTTCAACAGGTTGTATGATGACTTCTTTTATCGCCGCAACAATGTCTTATGGAAAGACTCTGCAATGTCCAAGCTGCCGGAACTTCTGGCTTCCACTGAAATGCTGGCTTGCGGGGAGGATCTGGGGATGGTGCCGGATTGCGTGGGGGAAGTCTTGCACGATCTGCGCATACTGTCGCTTGAAATACAGAGAATGCCTAAAATTTCAGGAAATGAATTCGGGGATGTTCGTTCATATCCGTATTTGAGTGTGTGTACGACGGGAACTCACGACACAAGCGGAATCAGGGCCTGGTGGGAAGAGGACAGGAAGGTCTCATCCGATTTTTTCAGCAAAGTGTTGCATTGTGAAGGGGAAACGCCGTATTTCTGCGAACCTTGGATTTGCCGCAAGATAGTTTCCGATCATCTGCAGTCTCCCTCGATGCTTACGATATTGCCATTCCAGGATTGGCTTTCCGTCGACGGGGATATCAGGTACGGGGGCAACCCTGCCGACGAGCGCGTGAATGATCCTTCCGACCCCCATCATTATTGGCGCTATAGGATGCACATTTCCCTGGAAGACCTTATTGACAATAAGGAATTCAATGCATCCCTCAAGAGAATGATATCTTTGTCAGGGCGTTGAAAAGTCTCAGATCTCTTTGATCGAGATTGCAAAACCGCCTCCGCGGGCCATGGTCATATTGAGGATCGTTGTCGAATCCACGGTTTTTTTCAGGATGGAGTATGCTTCAGGGTTCTTCTCATAATCGGCATCTGGGGCATCTTCATATACTGTAGCCTCGTAATGTTTGCCAGGGATCAGGAAGTCAAGGCTGAACGAAAGCGTACGTTTGTTCTCATCGGTCACGCCTCCAACGAACCATACGTCCTTATTCCCTTTGCAGAAAGCGGTTGCCCCATTGACATAGACTTTTTTGCCATTTGCAAGAGTCGCCAGGCTTTTGGAGGCCTTGTCCAGCGAACTCTTTTTCACCTGACGTGCCACGACTATGTAGTCGCCCGGCTCCGCAAGCAGATATTTGCTTTGCTCCCAATCGACCGCAACATCCTTGATGAACTGGAATGCGTTCATCTTGGTCGCGTAATTTTCCGGAATGTCCGCAGCCATTTGCAAAGGTGAATACATTGTCACATAGAGGGCAAGCTGATTGCAAATCGTAGCTTTGACCTTGTTGTGGTTGTCAGGTGAGAATTTCGAGAGGTCCATTTCGAATATCCCCGGAGTGTAGTCCATGGGGCCTCCCTGAAGCCTTGTGAAAGGCAATATGGTGACATGTGCCGGATTCACACCTCCGAACGACTGGTATTCCTTGCCTCTTGCCGATTCGTTGCCTATCATGTTGGGATAAGTCCTGCACAGTCCGGTAGGCCTCACGGCTTCATGGGCGTCTACCATTATATGGTGCTTTGCGGCCTCCACTATGGCGTAGTGGTAATGATTTGTGATTTCCTGGCTGTAATGATGCTGGCCTGTCGGTATTATGTCGCCGACATATCCGCTTTTTACGGCATCATATCCTTTTTCGTTCATGAAATCGTACGCATCTTCCATGTGGCGTTCGTAGTTCGTCACCGAAGAAGATGTCTCGTGATGCATTATCAGCCTTATGCCTTTCGAATGTGCATATCTGTTGAGCGAATCCAGATTGAAGTCAGGGTAGGGAGTCTTGAAATCGAAAACATCGTATTTCTGTTTGCCGAACCAGTCTTCCCAACCAATGTTCCACCCTTCGACCAAAAGTGCGTCGAATCCGTTCTCGGATGCGAAATCAATGTATTTCTTTACATTCTTGGAATTGGCGCCGTGAGTCCCGTTAGGTTTGCATTTGGAATAATCGGTCTTGCCAAGGATCACGGAAGGGTAGTCGTTGGTGTATGACCAGGTGGACATCCCTGAAATCATTTCCCACCAAACTCCCATATATTTCACAGGATAGATCCAGGATGTGTCCTTGAGGGCGCATGGTTCGTTCAAATTCAGGATAAGCCTTGAGGCCAGGACTTTGCAAGCATTGTCCACTACCATTACCGTTCTCCATGGCGTTTTGCACGGTGCCTGCATATGGGCTTTCCAACCTTCCGCATCCGGAGTCAGCAATGTGGTGAACGTATGTCTCTTGATTGCAAGGTTCATTGCGGGATAATCCAATGCGGCCGCTTCGTGTATGTTGACATATATGCTGTCTTTTGTCCTCATTTGCAGGGCGGTTTGCACCGATGGCACTTCCGTCAATTGCTGTGAGGCATTCCTGTCTGCCGCTTTTTTGAATTTGCTTGGGATTCTCGACAGCTTGCACACGGTGTAATTGTATTCCTGGGTATCGTAATCCCCCGGTATCCAGAAAGCCGTATAGTTCCCGGCCATTGCAAACTGGGTCTTCTCATCCTTGATTACGAAATATGTCAGGTTTTTCTGTTGTGGAAATTCGTATCTGAAGCCAAGTCCGTCATCATAAAGGCGGAACCTTATCACCATGGTGATTGTCTTGTTTTCACCCTTTTCGATATCTTCCACAACTGCGCTTACCTTCGGGATGTTTTCATTTCCGTTGAACAAAAGGCTGTTATCCGCGTTTGAAGCCTGGGAGTATTTGACAGTTGCACTGTCCGTCTCATTTTTCGCGGAAGTGTCGGTTCCTTCCATTCCTGCTTCTTCCTGTGCCGCCTTTCTTATCGAGGTGTCCTGAGGAAGGCGCTCGGCAGCCGCAAGGTAATTCCCGCCCGTCTTCGGCCGTGCGGCATCAAAGGCCGTTCCGGCCATTTTTTTTGCAAATGCCCTCTTGTCTTTTCTGCTGAGATTCTGCACAAGCGTTATGGTCAATTCGTTATAATGGTTCCGGATATGACTTTCCTCTCCCATCAGTGGCGACCAGGTCTCGTCTTTTGTCGACCTTTCCACATTGACGATCGTGAAATTCCTGAAAAGGTCTACAGGCTTCCCATAAGTTTTCTTATCCAATTCCTTTTTGTCCTGCTCACCTCTGAGTTCGAAGCCCATTTCGCTTGGAAGGACGATTGCCTTGCCTTTGTATGACAAGGAATATACGGGCGTCCCTTTTCCGTTTATTGTGAATTTGAGTTCAAGGTTCCCGTCAGGACTTTTAAGTGTCTGGGCTTTGTGCAGGCCGGAATAACAACCTGCGGTCATGAATAATGTGGTGACAAAAGCCATTGCAGCCAATGCGGCTTTTCCAGACTTTGCTGCGAAAGATCCGATGTGGTATCTCATATATGATCTTATTATTGTCAAATAGTGCACAAATATACTAATCTTTCGGATAAAAGCGGTTTTGATATTCCGATTTGAAGATTGCTCATTGTGCAATCTGCCGGATGTCCGCATACGTCAAAGGCCCTGAAAGCCGAATGTATGCTTTCAGGGCCCTTGACGGCACGACGCAATTGCCATATTCAAGCTTGCAATTCAGGCTTGTGCGCCTTTTATGGGAGTCTCCAATTCTGATGTGCCTGTCTTAGAGACTTACGTAATGGCACCAGCAATGGGTATCAGGGAGTTCCCCGAACTGGATGCCGGTTATGCGTTTGTAAAGTTTGGTGCATACGGGTCCTACCGTTCCGTCCGGGAAGAACCTGTATGTCTTGGAAATCTCCGAACCTGCTATATGGGGTTTGTCGTCTATGTGGGACATCGGAGTTATGACTACTGCCGTACCGCAGGCCGCCGCCTCATCGAATTCCGCAAGTTCTTCTACGCGGATTTTCCTTTTTTCAACTTTCATTCCGAAATCTTCGGCTACTTGCTGGAGAGTCTTGTTGGTGATCGAAGGGAGGACGCTGTCTGAAAGGGGAGTTATGTACCTGTCCCCTTTGATGGCGAAGAAATTGGAAGAGCCGTATTCATCGACATATTCCTTTGTCGCCGAGTTGAGGTAGAGGATTTCCGTGTAACCCTGCTCGTGGGCGATCTTATATGGCTTGAATGAACAGGCATAGTTGGCTCCGATCTTATAGCTTCCGGATCCCTGTGGCGCAGCCCTGTCATAATCTCGCGGAATCACCGCCGCAAAAGAAGAAAGATGTTCTCCATAGTATGAGCCGGCAGGGGCGCACATTACAGCGAAAACGCACTCCGTGGGAGGGATGAGCTGCATCTGCGGACGCATCCCTATCAGCAAAGGACGGATGTACAGGGATGCCTGATGGCCGTAAGGCGGCAGGAATTCAATGTTCTCCTTCAGGCATAGCGAACACATTTGGATGAACATGTCTTCCGAAGGCGCCGGCAGCCCAAGATAATCTGCCGTACGCTTAAGCCTTTTGGCGTTTTCGTCAGGCCTGAACATGCATACCCTGCCGTCGGCCTGCCTGAATGCCTTGAGGCCTTCGAAGCAGGAAGTCGCATAATGGAATACGGCCGCAAATGGGTCGAATGTGAATGAGAATTCATCGCTTTTCTTGATTGGCGACCATTGGCCGTCCTTGTAATGCGACATAATGACAGTCTTGGTTCTGTATGCGTCAAATCCCAAGGTGTCCCAATCGATGTTTGCCATAATAAATCAGATATTTCTTAAATCGGTGTTTTCGATAATGTTAAGCATTTTGACGGTTGCCTTTATTGCCGCTTCCGTCTGGTCTGAATCTATGCCCTTTGTCTTGAATTCGTGTCCGGCATTGTTCCAGGAAATCGTGGTGGCGACAAGGGCATCCGTCTTGCCTCCGGGAGGAATGTTCACTTGATAATCGATAAGTTTGGGATGAGACTTTCCGAGCCGGTCGTATATCTTCCAAAGTGCCTTCATGAAGGCATCGTATTGACCGTCACCGGCGGAACTCTCTTCGTATTCCTTGCCGAGGATGTTGATCCTGAGATTGGCTACAGACCTCATGCCCCTGGCCAATTGGAGACTGTAATTGATGATGTGGATATTCTCCTTGGTGGCGGAATCTCCGCCTTTGAGAACATCCGCAATTATGAAAGGCAGGTCTTCCATGCTCATCGTCTCCTTTTTGTCCCCAAGCTCCACGACCCTTGCCGTCACTATCTTCATCTGTTCAGGGGTAAGTGTCACACCAAGCTTTTCGAGATTTTTGACAATGTTGGCCTTGCCGCTGGTCTTTCCGAGAGCGTATTCCCTGACCCGGCCGAAGCGGGAAGGCAGGAGGGCATTCTGATAAAGGTTGCCTTTCTTGTCACCGTCGGCGTGCACTCCGCTGGTCTGAGTGAATACGGATTCCCCTACAATCGGCTCGTTGGCAGGAATGCGGACCCCGGAAATAGTTTCGACATAACGGCAAACGTGCGTCAATTTGCTGTCGTCTATGGAGTTTTCGCATTCGAGGTGGTCGTTCATAAGTCCCACGACACTTGCGATCGGGGCGTTTCCGGCCCTTTCCCCCAAGCCGTTGACAGTCGTGTGAATGCCTTTGAATCCGGCTTTTACCGCTTCGAATACATTGGCGACCGCCATATCGTAATCATTGTGGAAGTGACAATCGAAAAACAATGACGGGTAGCGTGAGACCATTTCCTTGCAATATTTTGCGGTCTGCATGGTATTGAAAAGCCCCAAAGTGTCTGGCAGCATGAATCTCTTGATCGGCGTCTTCATCAAATTGTCCAAAAGGAAACCGACGTAACCGGGCGAACTCATCATCCCGCCTGACCAGTCTTCAAGGTAGATGTTGACATCCAAGTCTTTGGCGACGGCTTTGTCTATGCACCTCATGATATCGTCAAGATGCTGTTGCGGAGTCTTTTTCAATTGGCCTTCCAAATGTCTCAGGGAGCCTTTCGCAAGCAGATTGTATACTTTGCCTCCGGCGGAAGAAATCCATTCGACTGAAACCCCGTCGTCCACGAAACCGAGTACTTCTATCTGTCCCAGGTGGTTGCAGGTGGATGCCCAGTCGCAAATTTTCTCAAGAGCCTGTTGCTCGCCTTTCGAAACGCGAGCCGATCCGACTTCGATCCGGTTTGCCTTCAGTTCTTCCAACAGCAACCTTGCGATGGCAAGCTTCTCGTCGGCGTTGAAGGAAACGCCGGCGGTTTGCTCGCCGTCACGAAGTGTTGTGTCAAGTATCTCTATCATTTCTGGTTCTCAGGGCGCAGTTTGCGAACAACCGCACCGGTTTTCCACATTTCGCTTTCACGCATGGCCTTGAGCTCATTGTCAAGCCCTTCCCTATAACCTGGCTTCGAATTGGAGTCGATCGATATCTGGGCTTCGTTTCCCGATGCTACCGATTGGTAGAGCTTCTCGAATACAGGTTTTGTGGCATCGTGGAAAGGTCCCATCCAGTCCAGTGCCCCCCGCTGCGCCGTAGTGGAACAGTTGGCATACATCCAATCCATACCTTTTTCGGCGAAGAGAGGCATAAGCGATTGAGTCAATTCTTCTACGGTTTCATTGAAAGCTTCGGAAGGTGTGTGGCCGTGCTCGCGGAGAGTTTCATATTGGGCAAGCAAAAGACCCTGGATGGCTCCCATAAGGGTTCCTCTTTCCCCTGTCAGGTCGGAATATACTTCCCGTTTGAAGTCTGTCTCGAAAAGATAACCTGAGCCAACCCCTATTCCGAGAGCAAGCGTACGCTCTTTGGCGTTGCCGGTTGCATCCTGGAATACGGCATAAGATGAATTCACGCCTCTTCCTGCCACGAAAAGTCTGCGGAGCGAAGTTCCCGATCCCTTAGGTGCGACCATTATGACATCGACGTCCTTTGGCGGAACGATGCCCGTACGCTCTTTGTATGTGATGCCGAAACCGTGAGAGAAATAAAGGGCCTTGCCTGCTGTGAGGTAAGGCTTGATGCGAGGCCACACTTCAATCTGGGCCGCGTCGGAGAGCAGGTACTGGATGATGGTAGCCCGTTCGCAGGCTTCCTCAATCTCAAACAATGTCTCACCCGGCACCCAGCCATCGGCCACAGCCTTGTCCCAGGTCTTGCCACCTTTGCGTTGTCCCACAATCACGTTGAAGCCGTTGTCGCGCAGGTTAAGCGACTGCCCT
>Ga0172377_10007929_pt1 | contig 10893 bp, 9 predicted proteins | sample Pumphouse3metaG_FD_119749 | JGI IMG/M metagenome (GOLD analysis project Ga0172377, IMG submission 119749) | Leachate microbial communities from a municipal landfill in Southern Ontario, Canada - Pumphouse #3 metaG | ecosystem: Engineered > Solid waste > Landfill > Unclassified | place: Canada... | reverse complement strand
CACTCACTGGCCGTGAAGAGAAAACCCGAACGGAGCTTCTCCTGGCCGAGATGCTGGACCGCTTCCATCGTACGCGTGGCATCGCCCAGCCTTCGCTCTTCATCGTCTCTCCGGAATCGGTTCCGGGATTGCCGTCGGCACTGGATATGCGCAGTCCCACCGTCCCTTACGATTTCATCGAGGACCCCGTTCAGCGCCTGCGGTTGAGCACGGTCCGCGCCGAGACGCTGGGTGAAGAGGCAGCGGAACAGCACAGACGCTGGAACGACTGGTCGGTCTCGCGCATCTTGCGTCCGCAATCGATGGTCGGGCAATTGGACGCGTTTTTCTACGCTGCGCCCTTCCACGTGGCGAACATGATTGCCCAGAAGCTCGGCGAGCCGCCGGTGCATGAGAACGCGAGTGTTCTCGAGGTCCTCGGGCGCTCTCGCGATGCCGCGAGCTACGATGCGGCGAAAACGTATCTCACGGAAGGACTCGATCGCCTGTGTTCGCGCATGCAGGGTGAACCGCACAGAACTTCTTCCTACGAGGAACTCTACGGTGAGCATGGTCCGGTCGTGCTGACGCGGGGTCAGATGCGTCCGAACCGCAACCTCACTCGTCTCATCAAGTACCCCCAAGTTGAGGCTGCCGGATTTGAATCCAAGCACCTGCAGGCTGTGCTGTTCGAAGGGCAGGATCTCGGTGGTAATCACTTCGGCGTGCTCGCCACATACATCTTTGGGGATTTGGAATCCGGCAGAGTGAGTGTGCTGCAGCGTGGAGCGGGGACATTCATGCTCGCGAGCATGCCGACTCCCGCACTCATCGATGGTCTCGACCGCCCCATTCCGTTGCAGGAATTCCTGGTACGGCCAGGTGCTGTGCAAGTTCTGGAAACGGCTCGAAAAGCTCTCGCCGAGCGGAACGTCGCACGCGAGACGGCTCGAAAGAAGGAGCGTGAGGAGGCGCAGGCGGTGGCAGAATCCGTAGATTCCAAATGGAAGGAAGAGGCGCCAGTGCGTGCACGGCAGAAGCAGGAGCGCGAACACATGCGGATACAGCTGCGCGAACGGTTCAAGCAAGCCGGTACGATCGGTTTCGTCCCCGGTTCTTTCGTGGAGCGGGAACAGACTGCGGGTCAGGAACAGGCCTTCTTCGAAGGAGCGGGGCGCATCGAGGGGCGGTTGCAGGGCACGAATGTCTCCTATGAACTGCGTGCCATCGAACTCGACGATCGACCGTCCGTCTCCGCGCAATCGAAAGGATATTCGGGGCTCTACCTTCCCACACACTTCCGGTTCCGTGCGGAGCGCGATGGGCAGACGAAAGAGTACGATGCCACTCTTCGTATGATGCGCGATGCCGTCTCGGCTCACTACACGCCCGAGGATTTGCATCTCATTCGTGAAGTGCTCGTTACTCCCATGGATCTCTCCGCTCATCCGCGTGTCAGAGAGCCCGCCTTCGTCGAGGCGGTGCGCAAATACGAGCTTCGCCGACTGCTCCGGATGGCGGATTATCGTTCCAGTGCTCCGTACTGGAGTGCCCGCGATCTTGAAAACGGTCTCTTTAACGCACTCTGGCCGCTCTACGAACAATCGGAGAACAAGACGCTCTTCCTCAACACGCTCCTCAATAATCTGCTCGCGGAACCCGTCATCACGGGCGGAGTATTCAACAGTCCGTACCGTCGGATTCTTGCGAACATGCGGAGTCTGTGATGATGAATGTGTCGTTGAGCCGCGCTGATCGGGGTACACTTTTTCCGTGCCTCTCAGCTACTCCCAGCTCCGTCGCTACCGCACGTGTCCACGGCAGTATGAATTTTCGCACATCAAAAAAATTCCGTGGGGCATTTCGGAAGGGGAGAGCTTCGGAGCGAGCGTGCATGTGGCGCTCAAGCGATGGGGGGAACGGGAGTTAGGACTTGGGACAAAGGACAAAGGACAGAGGACGAAGGGAAAAGGGGGGGTGCGGGAGGATCAATTGTTGCTTTTCGCAAAAGAGCAGCAGGGCGGTTCGCACGATTCAAAACTCACGATGCAAAATTTACTGGAGATCTGGCATCAGGCCTTCGTCTTCGATACGTATCCTACGCGCTTCGAGGCGGATTTTGCGCGCACACGCGGAGAGGCGTTGATGCGGCAGTTCTTTGCGTGGTGGTCGCAATCGCCCCGCGTTGTCGTCGGTGTGGAGAAGGGATTTTCGGTGGATGTGGATGGCGTGGCGGTCACGGGGCGGCTGGATCGCGTGGAACAGACGGAGCAGGGAGTGCGTATCGTGGACTACAAGACCACGGCTCCCTGCACGCAGGCGGAGGCCGATGGGGATTTGCAGCTCTCGCTCTACGCCATCGCGTCAGAACACCTCTTCGAGAAGCCCTGTACCGAGTTGCTTCTCCTCTTCCTTTCGGAAGGTAGTGTGGTGGAGCGCCGCACAGCGCGGTCCAGCTCGCAGCTCAAAGACGCGCGCACGCAACTCAAGCTCATCCGTGAGCGCATGGAGGCGAAGGATTTTCGCCCGACGCCGAGCGTTCCTGTCTGCAAGCGGTGTCTGTACAGGGGGATTTGTGATGTGGCGGCTGTGTAATGATCGCTTCGGCACTGTTTTTTGATTGGTACAGGACTCGGTGAGCCGGTTATACTCAATGCATATGACTGCCTTCCATGAATTCCTCCGCACCTACCTCTTCCTCATTCCTCTGGTCGTGCTCGTGCTCACGGAGATCGTGAAGTACATCGTGGAGGAAATGAAATCCGGCGCAGGGCATCGGCATCTCTTTCAGCAGGGTGGCATGCCCTCGACGCATTCCGCGTTCGTCATGTCACTCCTCATCATTGTCGGGCACAAGATGGGTGCGGATTCCGTGGAGTTCGCCATCACGGTCGTGCTGGCCTGCATCGTCTGGTACGACGCCATTGGCGTGCGGGCGGTTTTGGGCGAACAGGCGCGCGTGCTCAATGCGCTCCAGCGCTTCCACCGGCTGAAGGAAACTTTGGGGCATTCCTTCAGGGAGGTCTTCGCGGGCATCGCCTTCGGCGCGGCGGTCACGATGCTGGGGATTAGTTTGAGCTGAAATCCCTTTTCACTCATGTCAAAGAATAGGCACAATTGTCTCTCCAGAGACGATGATTGCGTTCGAGGCGGATGCGATCATCAACGAGTGACTATTCTTGTTTTTGGGAGTCAGTACTTTCAGCATCCAATGCTTTTTCCACTGTGACAGCGAACTGCTGAGTTTCAGCATCGCCAGCGTGGTCGGGTAGGACAGCGATGCGCTCTCCCGGAAAACCAACAGCTTTACTGACGAGTACGCGCACTCTCTGTCCATTTTTGTCTACGACCTGGAGGACTTCGCCGCGCTCAAGGACATCGTCATCTGTTCCGAATGTGCGGTGTTCGGGCGGCAGATTCGTTCCTGCAGAAGTTATCTGAATCCCTGGAATCCTCTGATGTAACTGCAGGGCAACGTCTTTTGCGGGTAGGGTCTGGATCCGCACCGGCAGGAGCATTTCTGGGGAGGATGAGGTCATAGAAGATATGGCTAATGAAAGGGCCAAATGGTACTATCGGCCCGGAGCCTTATCAAGGAGAAACGGTCCCTTCCAAAGAAGTCATGCAGAAATCCTCCTACGCCAATATCGTTGTCAAAATCGGCACGAACGCCCTTTTGACGCCTCAGAACACTCTGGACAAAGGTACGGTTGCCCGGCTGATGCGGCAGATTGCCACTCTGATGAATGACCACGTGAAAGTTACGCTGATTACTTCCGGTGCGGTGGCCTGCGGCAAGAGCCGCGTGCAACAACTTCACCAATGTCCCGCCGAATCGGTGGGCGAGCGTCAGCTCTTCGCTGCCGTCGGCCAAGTAGAACTCATGCTCCTCTATCGATTGGCAGCGCAGGAACACAACGTACTCGTCGCACAGGTGCTCGCCACCAAAGAGGATTTTCGTACCAGAGATCACTATGCCAACATGCAGTGCTGTTTCAACGCTCTCCATACCGAAGGTGTCCTTCCCATCGTGAACGAGAACGACGTGGTGTCTGTGGAGGAACTCATGTTCACCGATAATGATCAACTTGCCGGTCTCGTAGCGTCCATGATTGGTGCTGATGCACTCATCATCCTTTCGAATATTGATGGTGTCTTCGATCGTCCACTCGAAGAGAAGGGAGCGCAGCTCATCCAGACCTTCCATCCCGTCAAAGATATGCATCGCATTCGCATCGGGCATGCATCCTCTTTCGGTCGTGGTGGCATGCAGGCCAAACTCGAGACGGCCAAGTCTCTCTCGGCGCAGGGAATCACAACGCACATTGCCCATGCCGCCACTCCGGATATCCTCCTGCGCATTCGGCGTGGTGAAGCAGTGGGGACGACTATCCTCCCAACGCGTTCTCGTCTGTCCCATACGCGCCGTTGGCTGGCCAACTCCGCTGATCATCGGTGCGGGAGCGTGACCGTTGATACCGGTGCGGGAAAAGCGCTCAGTGCGGATCAGCCGGCCAATCTGTTGCCTGTGGGAATCCGCGCTCTGGATGGAGCATTCCAGAAGGGAGATATCATCTCTGTTCTCGATGAGAAAGGGATGATAATCGGGCTGGGCATGGCAGCCTACGGTCATTCCGTTCTTGCGAAATATATGGGAAAACGCGGGAGCCCTCCGTTCATCCGTGCTGATTATTTTTTCCCGACAGCTTTATGATTTCCACGGCCATCATCGGCGCGGGCAATATGGGTTCCGCATTCTATAAAGGATTATCTTCGCAGGGGAAAGCCGGACAAATCTGGCTGTGTGACCAGCACGCAGACAAACTGCAGGATGCTCCTATGGATCGCAGGATTGATGATCCCGCAAACGCAGGGAACGTTGCGGCGTGCATTCTGCTTGCCGTCAAACCCCAATCCTTCGCAGACCTCATGGCAGCGGTCGATGATGCCTGGTCCGACAAATTGGTGATTTCCATCATGGCGGGTATCACAATGAAGACCATCGCGGACGCGACGGGTGCTTCTGCCATCGTCCGTGCCATGCCCAATCTTGGCGCGCGTGTTGGGCACAGCATCACAGGATGGTATCCCTCTGCTGCGGTCACGCCCGCGCAGTTGAAACATGCGGGGGAATTATTCTCCGCCATCGGCATGTCGGTTCGGCTCAGGGAAGAGTCGCAGATCGACGGGTTTACCGCAGTGGCAGGGTCGGGGCCAGCCTACGTCTTCCTCCTCGCGGAACTCCTGGAGAACGCTGCACGCGATCTGGGAATCGACGCGGCGGTGAGCGCGCAGATCGCTCGGGAACTGCTGGGAGCAGGGAGTCTGCTGCTCAACGAGCAAGAGAAGGGTGCGACTCAATGGCGAGAGGCCGTGACTTCCAAAGGTGGAACAACCGAAGCGGCGCTCCGCGTGATGGAAGAGAAAGGATTGTCGCAGATTTTCTCCGATGCAATCGCTGCAGCAACGGAGCGCTCACGTTCTCTCTCACACTCATGAATGCCTTTGCGGACCAATTGCAGGCGACCAAGGACGCAAGCAGGGTGCTGGCAGTACTCTCCGAACAGGAAATCGAAACCGTCCTGCACCGCGTGGCGGAAGCGCTGGAGCAGGAAACGGAAGTCATTCTGGAAGCCAACCAGAAAGATCTCGCTCGGATGAACCCGGGAGATCCCAAATTTGACCGGCTTCTGCTGACTGCGCAGCGCATCAAGGGCATTGCAGCCGATGTCCGCTCCGTCGCCCATCTCTCCTCTCCTGTTGGAAAAATCTTGGAGGAACGCACGAGACCCAATGGACTGAAGATTACAAAAATCTCCGTCCCCATCGGGGTCATCGGCATCATCTATGAGGCGCGGCCGAATGTGACCGTCGATTCCTTTGCTCTCTGCTTCAAGTCACGCAATGCCTGCGTGCTCAAAGGTGGAAGTGATGCTTCATACTCCAATGAAGCAGTGGCTTCCTGCATCCACCATGTCTTGCGTGCATGCGCACTCCCCGAAGCCATTCTCCTGCTTCTCCCTCCCGATCGCTCTGCAGTGCAGGAACTGCTGCATGCCCGTGGATTCATTGACGTGGCTATTCCTCGTGGCAGTCAGAACCTGATCAACTTCGTGCGCGAAGAGGCAACGATCCCCGTGATCGAAACCGGCGCCGGCATCGTACATATCTACGTCGATGCATCGGCGGACATCGACCAGGCCGCTGCCGTCATCTTCAATGCCAAGACCCGCCGTCCTAGCGTCTGCAACACAGTGGATACCATCATCATCCATCGAGACCGCCTGGCGGATCTTCCGTCTATCATGAAGCTGCTGGAGAAGGCCGGCGTGCGCATCTTTGCCGACCCCGCCGCATATATGGCACTGCATGGCTCGTACGACGCCGCTCTGCTGGAACACGCGAAGGAAGAGCACTTCGGAACGGAATTCCTCTCGCTCAAACTTTCCATTGCCACTGTGAACGATCTGGATGGTGCCCTCGCTCACATCCGCGCCCATTCCTCCGGCCACAGCGAATCCATCATCGCGAAGGATGAAAAAGTGATCGAGCGTTTCCTACGCGAAGTGGATGCTGCCGCGGTCTATGCCAATGTCTCCACCACATTCACCGATGGCGGTGAATTCGGCTTGGGAGCGGAAATCGGTATTTCCACACAAAAACTCCACGCACGCGGTCCCATGGGGTTAGAAGCGCTCACGAGTTATAAGTGGATCGTGAGAGGGAATGGGCAGGTGCGGGCATAGAACCGCAGATTCGAATAGGTTTTCCTATAAGAGACACTTAGAGGATGGAGTCACCAACAGAGCTGATTGCGTAAATTTTACTAGACTTGTTAAAAATATTGAATAGTATTTATATATCATATGAATGATATTGATCCCCACAATCTTTCGGTAGTCAAAATCGGCTCCAGTACACTCGCACACGAGTCAGGGGTGAACCTCGCAGTCATGCAAAATATCGTGACTGATATTTCCTCCCTCGTGAAAGCGAGAGTTGCGCATATCGTTATCGTCAGTTCCGGTTCCGTGCGCATCGGAAAAAGTAAGCTGGGGAGTAGAATGAAGGGTCTGAAAACAGGAGCGGCAACCGCCAACCAAATTTGTTCCACTGTTGGACAGGCCGATCTTATCCATTCCTATGAAGAATTGTTTAAGGCACAAGGTCTGGATATTGCGCAGGGACTCATCACGCGCAGAGACTTCTCCATTCGTCAGCGCTACGCATCCATGCGCGATGCTCTCCTCGCGCTTCTCAAGGTAGACCGCGTTCCCATTCTCAACGATAACGATTTGCTGACGGACGAGGAAGTGGAGTTTACGGACAATGATCAGCTGGCTGCCTATGTTACTGCCATGCTCGATGCTCAACGATTGATCATTCTGAGTGATGTCGAAGGACTCCTTGATGCCCCTCCACGTGTTGGAGGGCAGATTATTCGACGCGTCACCAATCCGGAAGATGCGAGACAATATCTATGGGGGAGGAGAAAGGAACAGAGTGTAGGAGGAATGCCGAGCAAGATCGACACCGCGATTCTCATGGGAGAGTTCGGCATTCCCATGTATCTCGTCAATGGGAGGAAGCCACATGTTATAGAGCGGGTATTGAACGGAGAGGAAGAAGGCACGGTCTTCGAATCCGGTACCACCACTACGTCTGCCTCTTTCCTTCAACGCTGGTTACGGGCAGGCGCCATGGGCGCGGGAGCCATCGAGCTGAGCACTGTCATTGCCCAGCTCCTTCGGAACGGAAGGCGCGCTTCTGTGCTGAGCATTGGTATCGAAAAAATACTCAGACCTTTTCGGAAGAATGAGGTTGTCGATGTCTATGATGAAAGTGGCCAACTGCTTGGCAGAGGCATGGCTCAGCTAGATTCGAATGCACTGATTGTCGGAGATGAAAGGCAACTGGATGGACAAGTGAAATCACCAATTGTCATTCATTGGCAGAAGTTTGCGGCATTCCCGACCAAGTCCTGTGAGAACGTGGAGGAGGATCATGAATAGGAGTGCATCAAGAGCAATTATCGAACGATAAAAAAAAGAGCACCCAACCGACGAAGATCGGATGGATGCTCTCAGGGGTTTCCGAAGCCCAGGGACTTCAGAAAGACAAGGCTCAGTTCTTGCGAGCAATGGCGAGTACCACGGGTTCGTTGCACAGGTGCGAGAAGCGGCCGAAGGAAATACCTTGCTTCCGCTCGTCTTCCTGTACAAACACACGGCAGTCTCCGGGATCGCTGATCCCGCGCATCAGATCGTCGCACAGCACACGCATACCACGGAACACACGCTGCTTTCTGGCGAGCCAGGACAAGATGGCCATGAAGACCATCTCGCAAGCAAGAGGGACTTCTTCGTGGCAGCTCAGTTGAGCATGCTGTTCCGCAAATGTCTGTGTTGCGGGTCTGTACGTTCTGCGGATGAGATACCACCGCAGATCGACCCTCTCGTCTCGCGCAAACGAATCGAATTGCGCGTTCCCGAGAGGACTGAAGATCTTCGGACACTTGGCATACATCTCCGTGATGGAGAGCGGATAGCCCGGAAAGAGAATATGCGTCGTACGACATGCACGCAGCGTTGCTTCGCTGAAGGGCACATGTTCGAGAAGCGCAACTCCCTCTCCGCCGAAGAAGGCTCCGTAATGGTGTCTCACATCTTCGAGCCCGAAGAAGTGATTGCCCATGATGGCTCGCGCGGCGCTCTGGCTGGGCGTTCTGACACCGTTCAGAACGTATTTTTCCGCTTCAGATAGAGGAAAACTCAACCTATGGTTATCTTTATTTTCGCGTGGAAAAAAGGTGCTCCCTATCATCCGGATAGTTGACAGGTTATTTGTATCCTATTGTTGCAAGTGTAGTGTCCTATTGCGGCAGTTTCGCTGCCGTTGTGTTCTTTGAAAACACAGGTCCACAGTATTCCCCCATTTTTGGAGAGGAACAATGAACGAGCATTCGAGTGAGAATGCGGTTGGGGGACAAGATGTCGAGACGATCGACGACCCCGGACCGCCGCCCATTCTCAGGAAGGGCAGATTGTTTTCGCGAATGTACGGCACTGCCGTCGTGTTCGCAGGAGCATGTTTCCTTGGCACTATTCCGTTATTTGCACATCCACTGCACCGAGAGGGAATCCCGACCGCTGTCATCAGTGCAATTCGCCTGGCACTTTCGTGCGTTCTGGCGATGAGCATGTTGGCGTGGAACGGAACCAATCCTTTTGCATCAAAAAGGATGGAGCGACGTGCTCTTCTCTTCCTCGGAATCGTTGGGAGCGGAATGACGAGCGTGTTCTACACCGCATCGCTGAAGTACACGACGATTGCCACTGCCATCCTCGCGGTTTTCTGCACGGTGCCGATCACGACCTATGTCATCGACAGAGTCTACCGGCAGTTCCGTTTCATGCATTTGCTGTGTTTCAGTCTGGTGTTCCTCGGATTTGGAGCACTGACCTGGAACAAGCTCTCCGACAACGGAGACAAGAGCATTTCCGAGCATTTGCTCGGCATTGCATTCGGGGTGCTGACGGGCATCTGCTTCGGCACCTATGCCCCCTTCGGCAAAAAATTGATCGGCCTCAGGGCTTCGGTCATTCTTTGCTGGGCATTCGGCATCGGCTTTCTCTGTCACCTTCCACTGCTGGGATTGATGGAGAACCATGGTCCCCAATGGACAATCGAGACCGTCACCAATTTGACCTGTCTCGGATTGTTCGGATGCTTCGTTCCGTATCTGCTCATTCAGGTCGGATTGAAGTCCGCTCAGGTCAGTTCGATGCAGGCGAGCATGCTTTTTCTCTTGGAGCCGCTGATTTCAGTAATGATCGGCTGCTATTTCGGAGAGGAGCTCTCGCTGTTGAACTGGTACGGTGTTGTGCTTGTGTTCGCGAGTATTCTGCTTTTTCAGTTTCACACGAAGAAGAGGAGTCATTCCCATGAGTGAACAGACGCGAATTACGTCTCGGAGCAAGGACTACTCTCGTTGGTACCTTGATGTCATCGCGGCCGCTCGCCTGGCGAGCTACTCGGATGTTCCGGGTTGCATGATCATCGAGCCCAACGGTTGTGCCCTCTGGGACCGCGTGATCGAGCTCTTTGGTGCGCGCATCAAGGCAACCGGTCACGCAAATGTCCGGTATCCGGCGTTGATTCCCCTCTCGCTTCTGCAGCGCGAGACGGAACACGTCGAGGGCTTTGCGCCCGAGTTCGCAATGGTCGAACGCCTGTTCGGCCAGAAGCTGGAGGATCCTCTGGTCCTCCGGCCGACGTCGGAAACGATCATGTACGCGGACTTCGCCAAGAGGGTGCAGTCGCGTCAGGATCTTCCGATCATGATCAATCAGTGGTGCAATGTCTGGCGCACGGAAAAGCGCACCCTGCCTTTCCTCCGGACTTTCGAGTTCTTCTGGCAGGAAGGACACACCGCACACGCAACGGAAGCGGAAGCGCGGCATGAAGTCATGGCCATGCTGGAGGAGTATCGGCGTTTCATCGAAGGAACGCTGGCCATTCCCTGCATCCCCGGTCAGAAGACACCCGGCGAACGATTCGCCGGTGCCCTGGATACCTATTCCATCGAGACGATGATGCAGAATGGCAAGGGTCTCCAATCCGCGACGTCCCACTATCTCGGGCAGAACTTCGCCAAGGCATTTGGCGTCAAGTACTCCTGCGGTAGCGGAGAATTCGAGTACGTGTATCAGACGAGCTGGGGCATGAGTACGCGCATCATCGGCGCGCTCATCATGTCCCATAGCGATGATAAGGGACTCGTTCTTCCGCCCCGCATCGCGCCCGTGCAGGCAGTTATCCTCCTCATCGTCGACAGCAAAACGTCGGCTGATGCAGAGCTTCGGGATGGATTTCTCACCGCTGTCCGGCAACAACTGGACCACGCTGGAATCT
>Ga0172377_10007928_pt1 | contig 10893 bp, 9 predicted proteins | sample Pumphouse3metaG_FD_119749 | JGI IMG/M metagenome (GOLD analysis project Ga0172377, IMG submission 119749) | Leachate microbial communities from a municipal landfill in Southern Ontario, Canada - Pumphouse #3 metaG | ecosystem: Engineered > Solid waste > Landfill > Unclassified | place: Canada... | reverse complement strand
GACCTCAATGGTATCGGTTCGGGTTGTATAGGGATCTTTGTGGGCTTTTTCAGTAAATTGAAAGATCATGTGGTATTCCGCCCTGCCTCCCGGAAGATTGAAAACGGAAACCTGTACAGACAATGCCGGGTCTTTATGAAGGGGCTGATTCAGAAATTCCATATAGGATAACGAGTTAAACCACTAAGGTACGAAAATTCCTTCGAATACGGCTGTTCTGAGTGATCCGGCATCGTCGTCCCCTTCATATTCCCAGTACATGGCACCTTTCATTCCGTATCTGTGAATGAAACGGCATTTGTATCCAATGGAACGGGGATCGTCATAATTGCATACGATCGTTCCGTTAACGTCTTTCAGGTAGGGCGCCTTAGCTACATCATCCCAGCATTTTTCGAATCCTTCAAGGTGTATGAGTTTCCCGTAACTGCCCATCCCCTCGGGAAATCCGGGTGAAGTCCTTCCGTAGAAAGGAATCCCCAGTACCAGCCTGTCCGTTGGAAACCCTGCCCTGACGTGGGCAAGTACAGATTCGTAACAGGAAAGGTTCCCCGTTAACGAGGAAGGATACAAACCCGAATGGTGAAAGGGCGGATTGCCTATGTCGTAGGTCATGATGTTCACAAAGTCAACATACTCCACGATGGATTTGAAATCAATGAATTTGCCGCTTGCGGCAGTTGCCAGGGTAAGCAACTGCCCATGGGCCAAATGGCTCCGGATGTCCTGCATCAGACGTGTAAAGTTCCTCGTGTCTTCAGGGGCGTATGATATGCCGGGTCCCTGGTTGGTAGGATATTCCCAGTCAATATCAATACCGTCAAGCCCGAATTCATTCACGACTCGCCGGCAATCCCTGGCAAATGACATCCTGAGGCTGTCATCAGCCGACATTTCGCTAAACCGGCCGCTTCCCCAGCCCCCGACCGACAGTAACACTTTAAGAGTGGGTTTTTGTTCTTTCAGGGATACGATCTCCCGGAGTCTTTCCGGTTTATCTATGGTTATCCCGTCACACGCTTCGTTCACATGTCCGAAAGCATAATTGATATGGGTAATTACAGACGGATCGGGGATCACTTCTTTCCACGAAGTTACGTAAGCGACCACCACTTTTTCCCCGGGGGGTTGCGGAGGTTCCAGAAGCCATTGCAGCGCATTTGTAAACAGCAGATTCTGCGAAGCATCCGAAAAACCGTTCCCTTCGTGTCCCATGTTAAAATACACCATTCGATATGCTGTGTTGGACCAGGCGACGGGTATGTCACCGCTATTGAAGACTCTTGAGATCCCGTGAGGAAAAGATTCCGGCGCCAGGCTGAGCAGTACCGAGACGCCGGGGTTTTCGCGCAACCCGGCAGAGAAACGGTACCATTCGTTGGCAGGAGCTGTGAAACTTTCGGGAACACCCCTGCAGACCCTGTGCAGGGGATCATCCACTTTCAGTTTTGTCGGCAGGGGGGGCCAGTTGTAGTCCTCAAAAACCACACCTCCCAGAAATTTTCTGAACCAGGGCCAGTCTGCTTCCCGGTACAGGGCAGCTTTATGGAATCCCATCCACCTGCCGCCCGTCTCCATATAATCTTCAAAGGCTTTTTTCTGGTTGTCATTCAGTGGCAAGTGGTTCAACATCATTACCAAGTGTGTTTCTTTCAACCCGGAGGGGGTCATTTGACCCATGTCGGTCGTGTATTCGAAGATCAGATCGTCTCTGCCGTTCAAGGCTGAAAAAAAAGACACGGCTTTTTCTGCAAATGCCACGTGCGGGGCATCTTCTGCCGTATTGTAAAAAGCCAGTATCCTGACAGGTTTTTTTTGCGCATAGGCTGTTGCCAGGCAACAGAAGCCCGTAACTAACAGGACGATTCTCCGGATGTTCATAATTGGTGTGTTTTTCTTTATCAAAAGTACAAAAAAACAATGCATCTTTGCAGGGAAATATCCAAACTATGAATACGGTATTGCAAATTCTCAATCTGGCAGGTTCGCTGGGCCTTTTTCTTTATGGGATGACGCTTATGAGCGAATCCCTGCAAAAGGTTGCCGGAGACGGACTCCGCGGATTTCTGGCCTCCATGACATCCAATTCTTTTAAACGTGTTCTGACGGGACTTTTCATAACGGCCGTGATTCAATCATCCAGTGCGACCACCGTGATGATCGTAAGTTTTGTGAATGCCGGTCTGTTGTCTCTGGCCCAGGCTATCGGGGTGATCATGGGAGCCAATATCGGGACCACTGTGACCGCATGGATCATATCGCTGCTTGGTTTTAAAGCCGATATATCCATTCTTTCCATACCCCTTATTGCCGTAGGATTCATCTTAACGATGTCCAAACGGCAGAAAAGGAAAAACACAGGACAGATGATCATAGGTTTTGCCCTGCTTTTCCTGGGCCTGACCTTCCTGAAGGAATCTGTACCGGACCTGCGGTCCAATCCCGAAACACTGGAATTTCTGCAATCCTTTACAGGTTGGGGATTCTGGTCAATCCTGATTTTTGTGGGTATCGGGACGTTGATGACCATCATTTTGCAATCCTCCAGCGCGACCATGGCCCTCACCCTTGTTATGGTCAATTTCGGATGGATTCCGTTTGAAATGGCCGCAGCCCTCGTGCTGGGGGAAAATATCGGGACCACCATAACTGCCAATCTGGCTGCTGCCGTGGGTAATGTCTCGGCAAAAAGAACGGCCCTGGCGCATACCTTTTTCAACATTATCGGAGTCATATGGGCGTTATCGCTTTTCCGGCCGTTCCTCAGGCTCATAGCCGGGATAGTGACAGGTATGGGGGCAGCCGATCCTTTCATTCCTATTGCAGAAGCCACAGACAGCCAGGCTGCCTCTACATCGATGCTGTATTCGGTATCTCTGTTGCACACCCTGTTCAATATCACCAACACCCTGTTGCTGGTGGGCTTTACACCCTTACTCGTAAAGATCGTTACCTATGTGATCAAGGCCCCGAAGGAAGAAGAAAAGTTCCGCCTGAAATTTATACAGGCCGGTTTGCTCAGTACGGCTGAATTGTCGCTTGACCAGGCAAAGCAGGAAATCATTCATTTTGGCAATATTGTAACACGGCAGTATTCATTTGTCAGGAATGCATTGGTTCAGCCTGATGATGATGAATTTGACTCCCTTTTCAAAAAAGTGTCCTATTACGAAGAGGTCACCGACAGGATTGAATTCGAGATAGCCGAATACCTGAACCAGATAGGAGAAGAGGAGATCAGCTCCGAATCGGGGAGCCGGATCCAGGCCATGTACAAGATCATCGGGGAAATGGAGAGTATGGGCGATTCCGGATACAACCTGGCGAGGATCCTTCAGCGGAAAAAACTCAACAAAATCACGTTCGATGAACAGATGACCAAGAATGTTCTTGGAATGTTCGACCTGCTGGACAAGGCTTTTGAGGTGATGCTTTCCAATTTGAAGGCGGGTTATAAAAAACTCAACAATATAGAGAACGCCTATGATGCCGAAAAGGACATAAACAAATACCGGGATATGCTTCGCGAGGGGAACCTGCTCAACCTGGGAAAGAGTACCTACGATTACCTTACCGGAGTATATTTTATGGACCTGATAGCCGAATGTGAGCGGGTAGGCGATTATATTATCAATGTTTCCGAATCCGTCATGGAAATTAAATCGTAAGACATGTTAACGCTGAAATTATTAAGGGAAGATCCCGGTTTTGTTATTGAACGGCTTGCTGTCAAAAATTTTGACGCCGGTCCTGCTGTCCATAAAATTCTAGATCTGGATGCCCGAAGAAGGGCGGCGCAGACAGAAGCCGATGCACTTACGGCAGAGCAGAAGAAAATTGCATCTCAGATAGGCAGGCTGATGCAGGAAGGTAAAAAGGATGAGGCAGGGGTGATAAAAAGACTTGCGGCAGAAAGTAAGGAAAAGGTAAAGGAACTGATAGCGGACCAGGATCTGCTTGAAAGGGAATTGAATGAAATCCTGGTGACCCTTCCCAATCTGCCCTACAAAATGGTTGTTCCTGGAAAGGGAGCCGAAGACAATGTGCTGGTCCGTGAAGGAGGCAGTATGCCCCTGATCCCGGATGATGCCCTTCCCCACTGGGAACTGGCAAAGAAATACGATCTTATTGATTTTGACCTGGGTGTGAAGCTCACCGGTGCCGGGTTCCCTGTCTACAAAGGGAAAGGAGCCCGTTTGCAGATGGCCCTGATCCAGTTTTTCCTTGACCAGAACACAAGGGCAGGGTTCAGGGAGATCATGCCCCCCATACTGGTAAACGAGGATTCCGGATACGGGACGGGACAATTGCCCGATAAGGGGCAGCAAATGTACCACGTGGGGCTTGACAACTATTATCTGATCCCTACAGCCGAAGTTCCGCTGACCAATATATACCGCGACACGATACTGGATGCCGGGCAGTTGCCTGTCAGACTGACTGCGTATACTCCCTGTTTCCGGAGAGAAGCCGGATCCTACGGGAAGGATGTCAGGGGCCTGAACCGGCTGCATCAGTTTGATAAAGTGGAGATCGTTCAACTGACACATCCCGAGAATTCTTATTCGGCACTGGATCAAATGGTTAAACACGTGGAAAGACTGGTTCAGCTCCTAAAGTTGCCCTACCGTATTCTTCGTCTTTGCGGGGCAGATCTAAGCTTTACCTCGGCAATGACATACGATTTCGAAGTATATTCTGCCGCACAGCAGCGATGGCTCGAAGTAAGCTCCGTTTCAAATTTCGAGACGTTCCAGTCCAACCGGCTCAAAGCGCGTTTCAGAGGTGCTGACGGGAAACCTCAGCTGGTACATACACTTAACGGAAGTGCGCTGGCATTGCCGCGGATCGTGGCCGCTTTGCTTGAAAACAATCAGACTCCCGAAGGCATCATGATGCCTGACTCATTACATAAATATTTACATTTTTCTAGGATTTGAAGTAAGTGAAGCGGGAAGGGATCATTCTGGGTATAGATCCGGGAACGCGGATCATGGGTTACGGTGTCATCAAGGCCACCGGAAGCGGGATCGAAACCCTTGCGCTGGGAGTTATCCGGATGGCTTCCATCAGGGATCCCTACCGAAGGATGAGCCATATCCTTGAAAAAGTGTACGAGTTGCTGGACGAATACAAACCAGACAGTATGGCCATAGAGGCTCCGTTTTACAGCAAGAACGTGCAATCTATGCTCAAATTGGGAAGGGCCCAGGGGGTTGCCATTGCAGCGGCATTATCCCGGAACGTTCCCGTTAGTGAGTACGCACCCCGTAAAATTAAAATGGCTGTTACCGGTAAGGGAGCTGCTTCCAAGGAACAGGTCGCAGATATGTTAAAAAGGACTTTGCATTTTACCCAGAGATCAGAGGCCTTTGACGCAACCGATGCCCTGGCCGTTGCCGTATGTCATGCCACCCAGGCGGTAATGCCTGACAAGAACAATACGTCGGGTTCCTGGGAGGCTTTTATATCAAAGCATCCTCATCGGGTTGTGCGGAAATAGCATATTTACGCCATTTATCCAATACCTGTATGATGTCTTCGGGTAACGGGGCTTCAAAATGAATTTCCCTGCGGGATCGCGGATGTATGAAACCCAGTGTCTTTGCATGTAATGCCTGCCTGGGCAGTATCTGGAAACAATTATCAACAAACTGTTTGTATTTGGTGTAGCGTGTTCCCTTTCGGATCCTGTTTCCTCCATACCGGGGATCTCCGAAAAGGGGGTGTCCTATATGTTCCATATGAACACGGATCTGATGCGTGCGCCCGGTTTCCAGGCGGCATTCCAGCAGTGTGACATACCCGAACCGTTCCAGAACGTTGTAATGGGTAACGGCATGTTTGCCGTCCTGATCCCCGGGACAGACCCTGAACCGGAGCCTGTCAGAAGGGTGACGCGCTATGTTACCGGTAACCGTTCCCTTGTCGTTTTCTACATCTCCCCACACCAGGGCGGTGTATACGCGTTCTATCGTATGGTCAAAGAATTGCCGGGCAAGGCGGAACTGGGCTTCTTCTGATTTTGCCACGACAAGAAGTCCCGACGTGTCTTTATCTATACGGTGGACCAGAACACCCATGCGAGAATCATCCGTTTGCACGGTTCCCCTTTCTCCAAAATGCCAGGCCAGCCCGTTGAGCAACGTTCCCGTATAATTCCCGTGTCCCGGATGTACTGTCATCCCGGCCGGTTTGTTCACCACCAGGATGTCCTGGTCTTCAAATACAATATCCAGCGGGATGTCTTCCGCGATCAGTCTGAATTCCCTTTTTTCGTAAGGCAGCATGATCCGGATGTCATCAAGGGGTTTGACCTTGTAATTGCTTTTAACGGGAAGCGCATTTACAAGAATGTAGTCCGCTTCGGCTGCAAGCTGAATACGGTTCCTGGAAGTGGCCTCAAGTTTTGAAGTGAGAAATCTGTCGATCCTTAAAGGTGCCTGACCTTTGTCGACAACAAGGTGAAAATGTTCAAAAAGTTCCTGTTCTTCTCTCATTACAGGGATTCTTCAGTAACGGGAAGTGCTTCAGGTATCAACAGTGCGGGATTTACGGTAAGGGTTAGATGAACTGACGTTCCCAGCGGCCATTCCGGTAGTTGTGAATAAACGGGGGATTGTCTGAAGATCCTGGCAGCCAGGGTGTCTGATGCGGTAAGAACGCTCTGGTCGTAACGAATTGTCCCTGTGTTCAGGGAGTGATCACTGAGTATGTCCAGGGCGGCCTCCAGACTTTTCCCTTTCAACATGGGGATGTAAGCCAGTTCATGATCAGGAGCCAGTCCAAGCTCCAGGTCTATTGTGCTGTAAATGTCCAGGGGAGTTCCGGCAGCAATGGGTCGTCCGTCGCAAAGCTGTTCCAGGACGTTGTTGGTGGCCATGTCGGGGACGTATATCAAACGTCCCAGTTTGAGCCCCTGCGAAGCGAGAATTGCTTTTGCCTGCCTGAGTGAGAAGCCTACCAGTGAGGGCATGGAAACCTGCCTGGGCAGAACAGAGTTGACTGTCAGCTCCACACGACGGTTCTTTTTAACGTGTTGTCCGGCGGGGGGAACTTGCCTGAAGATGACTCCACGGGGCAGGTCCGGCATATACAGAGAATCGGTAACTTCCAGTCGCAGATGCAAAGGAGAGGCAATTTCCTGTGCTTCTTCCAGGGAGAGGCCGGAAAGATCCGGCAGAATAAAACCTGTCCCGTGACGGGTGAAGAAATGTAAAAAAGTAAAAATACCTGTTAAAAACACAAAGAGGACCACCAGTATCCACAGGATATTTCTGAGGATGGGCCTCTTTATGGACTTGTTATCAGACACTTTTTTAGAAACGATCTTCGTCGGATACGGTTAGTTTTTTGCGTCCGCGCCTGCGGCGGGCGGCCAGAATGCGACGTCCGTTGTGAGTAGACATACGCTCACGAAACCCGTGTTTGTTACGGCGTTTACGCTGAGAGGGTTGAAATGTCCTTTTCATATATAATTATTTCTTCTTTAACTGCTTTCGAGCGGGGGAGCGCAAAGGTACGAAGTTTGTTTGATTTCACAAATTTTTTTCGTTTCAAAAAAATCATCCTCCAGGCCGGGGAACAAGTCCTTCAAGTCTGTTACCGAAAAACAAGACAGCGGGATCCCGCATTTCCGGGAAGCTTCCCCGATCTCTTCTTTCAGATCACCCCCTTTGAGAAACAACATCTTGCCGTTGTCCATCAGTTTGTCCCGGGTCCACGGAATGAAAGTCTCAAGACGTGTTACTGCACGGGATACGATCACATTGTAAGCATGTCCGGGCAGCGTTTCGAGTCTTGACACCAAAGGGGTGACGTTAGAAAGGCCCAGTTCCCGCGTGATCTCACTGACTACTTTGATCTTTTTTGCAATGGAATCACACAGGACAAATTCAACGTTGGGATGGAGGATGGCCAGCGGTATTCCCGGAAATCCTCCTCCCGTACCTGCATCCAGTACGGTCATACCGGGAAGGAAAGATTGTCGGGACGGAGTGCGGGAAAGAGAAAGTGAATGCAGTACGTGTCTTATATACAGGTGCTCCATATCCTTCCTGCTGATCACATTGATCTTTTGGTTCCAGTATGCATACAGATCTCCCAGCATAGCAAAGCGGCTTCTGGCTGTCCGGTCCAGCTGTGGAAAATAGTGGTTGATGACGGCAGCCTCCATGTTCATCCCCCGTTTTGCTGGTCAACGATCCCGGCCAGCATGACCTTTGCCCTGTATAGCCTTGTTTTTACGGTTCCCAGGGGTATGTTCAGTTCCCCTGCAATTTCTTCATATGCGTAATGCTGCATGTAACGGAGCCTTATTACGTCTGCATATTCCGGTTTCAAACGTGATATCATGGCTTCAATCGCCTGTTTCTGCTGTTCGGCAATGAGGACTTCTTCCGGATTGATGTCTTCTGTTTCCTGTGCTTCTTCCAGCGAAACAAAAAACTGCCGGTTTTTCCTGAAATGATCTATGCATAAATTCTGCACTATGCTGTATAGCCAAGTGGAAAAAGCGAATTTCGGATTGTAGTGTTTCAGGTTCCTGAAGGCTTTGTCAAAACTCATAAGGACCAGGTCTTCCGATTCGGACGAATTGACGATCAGTTTGTTGATAAATGATTGTACCCGGTCTTTATGCCTGACCAACAGACGGGTATAAGCTTCCTGCCTGTTTTCAAGGGCCAGCTTCACCAACGCCCTGTCATCAAGTTGGTCTAACGACTGTGACATGATCTCAATCCTTTATTTTTTTAATGACAAGAGCCGTGATAAAATAGAAATGCACCCATGGAGCCAGCACATCCCACAAAGGGGCAGCGGGTACCAGTCCTTTAACCGTTAAATGTTTCCGGAAACCTGCATGATGTATCCATACGGTAACCCAACGAAGTAAAAGCATGCCTCCCAATGTGGCCAGTGTGTAACAGTTCCGGTATTCCCAAAAACGAATTGAAGTAAAAACCAGGAATATATAAAAGAGAGCGGTCAATAGCTTGTCCATGGTCAGGTACAGGTAGGGCCATCCTTTGGTAAGCAGGATGGTCTGCATGCTGCGCAACCTGGTCATATGGTATTCCCTGAAAGCTATATGGCGTTCCAGAATGACCGTCCCTGCAGGATAAATGCACGAACGGGTCCTGCTGCCTTCCAGGACATGCGATACGATTGCCTGTTCGCTTTGGTTGTATGCCGTTGTCCGGGTATCGAATTCATGCCCGCCGATAAATTTTTCTTTTGAAAAGAGGGTGTTATTCCCTCCCGCAGCATAGTACTGCTTAAGACCGGACATCCCCATAGCGTGAAGTTGTTGTTCCAACATATCGTAACGGATCACCGGATTGCATTTATCACAGGATGTATATCCCATAATAACGTCAGCGCCTGTCCCGGATTTCGTCTTGACCAGTGAAGACAGCCATTTTTTGGAAGCTGGCCTGCAGTCAGGACGGAAAAACACGATCAGGGGATGCCGGGCTGCCCGTACGCCAATTCCCAGGGCCATAAGATTGTCCTGTCCAAATTTGGTATTTGCCGACAAGACCCTGATTGTTAGATTTTTATGAAAATGTTCCAGGGAAGCCAGAAGGACATCTGTATCGTCCTGTGAATTCTTATCTACCACCACAATTTCAAATGTGCCGTATTCCTGTTCCAGTAAGGCAGGAAGAAGCACAGACAGGTTGTCGTATTCGTTTTTGACACAAAGTACAACGGAGATTCCAGGTAATTCTTCGGGCGATGTTCCGTTTTTATCATATCTGCCGAATGCCGGACGGGCATACTGTAGAAAGTGTAACAGGGTGATGGAACATAACAACCCGAACGTTACAAGATAAAAAAGCGGTTCCTGATATATCGCAGACCAATCCATACAACAATGATTAATGTGCCTCCAGCCAGTTGGCCCCGAATCCCAGGCTGACCGACAGGGGAACACTCAGGGGGATCACATGTTCCATTACGGCTCTTACCAATTGTTCCATTACTTCCTTTTCGGGCAGATAGATATCGAACAGCAGTTCGTCATGGACCTGCAGGATCATTCTGCTCTTCAACCCCTTTGCAAGGATCTCCCTGTGGACAGATACCATCGCTTTTTTGATAATGTCTGCCGCAGTTCCCTGTATGGGAGCATTAATGGCATTCCTTTCAGCCAGACCCCTTAACATGGGGTTCGTCGTATTTATGTCGGGAGCATAACGCCTGCGGTGAAAAAGCGTTTCAACATATCCTTTTTCCTTTGCCATCTCTATGGTCTTATCAAGAAATTCCCTTACCCCAGGATAGTGGGTAAAATAGCCTTCGATCAGTTCTTTTGCCTCGGTTCTGGGTATCCTTAGGCGGGAGGCCAGCCCGAAGACGGATATGCCGTAAATAATGCCAAAATTAGCTGTTTTGGCTTTGTTGCGTTGTTCCGGCGTTACTTCTTCCGGGGTACAGTGGAAAATTTTGGCAGCAGTGGAAGTGTGGATGTCGGCGCCTGCATTGAAAGCAGCTATGAAATCCCTGTCGCCGCTCATATGGGCCATGATCCTCAATTCGATCTGGGAATAATCCGCAGACATGAGAATGTGCTCTCCGTCCCTGGGGATGAAGAACTTCCTGATCTCCCTCCCGCGTTCTTCCCTGACGGGAATGTTCTGCAGGTTGGGTTTCTGGGAGCTGAGCCTGCCGGTAGCCGTCACAGTCTGGTTAAAAGTAGTATGTATCCTTCCTGTGGAAGGGTCCACCAGCGACGGGAGGCTTTCAATATAAGAAGACAGCAGTTTTTTCAAAGACCTGTATTCCAGGATCAGGGGTACAATGGGATGCTTTCCGGCAAACGAACTTAATGTTTCCTCGTCGGTGGAATATTGTTTTTTTCCTTTTTTTGAACGGTCATCTATTTTC
>Ga0172377_10007926_pt1 | contig 10894 bp, 5 predicted proteins | sample Pumphouse3metaG_FD_119749 | JGI IMG/M metagenome (GOLD analysis project Ga0172377, IMG submission 119749) | Leachate microbial communities from a municipal landfill in Southern Ontario, Canada - Pumphouse #3 metaG | ecosystem: Engineered > Solid waste > Landfill > Unclassified | place: Canada... | reverse complement strand
TAAAAACAAAAAAATTATATCTCTCGCTATACTATTGAGTACAAAATCGAACTTTTGGCGTCGTTTTAGCGAATACTTTATTATTTTTGACAAGATTGTTAAGATCAAAACAGAATGAAACATATTTTTTGGCTATTCCCTTTCTTGGGATTTTTTATTATTTTTGCAGATGCGTGCGTACAGGGGAAAAAGGAAAAAGAAGTGTATTTGTTTACTTCATTCCATGAACCGGCAAATGAAGGACTTCGTTTTTTGTATAGTGAAGATGGATATCATTGGGACAGTATCCCCGGTATCTGGTTAAAACCCTCCTTGGGGAAAGAAAAATTAATGCGCGATCCATCAATTGCAAAAGGGCCTGATGGCACCTATCATCTTGTGTGGACAACCAGTTGGAAAGGAGATCTAGGTTTTGGACACGCTTCTTCGAAAGATCTGATTCACTGGTCGGAACAGGAAATGATCCCGGCAATGGAACACGAACCAACCACCGTTAATGTGTGGGCTCCCGAAATATTTTACGATGATATAGAAAAAGAATTCATTATTGTGTGGGCTTCGTGCATTCCCGGAAGATTCCCAGAGGGTGAAGAAGAGATAAATAACAATCACAGGTTGTATTATCTCACAACCAAAGACTTTCAAACTTTTTCCGAAACAAAACTTTTCTTTGATCCGGGATTTAGTGCGATTGATGCGGTAATCGTAAAAAGGGGATTGAACGATTATGTATTGGTATTTAAAGACAATACCAGGCAAAATAGGAATCTCCGCGTGGCCTTTGGCGAATCACCCACAGGACCTTTTTCCGATATATCTGAACCTTTCACCGAAAAATTTTCAGAAGGCCCTACGGTAACTAAAGTAAAAGAAGATTACCTCATTTACTTTGATTTATATCGCAAAAAAATATACGGGGCAATGAAATCACAGGATTTTGTTTATTTTAATGACATCACCAACGAAATACAAATCCCTGAGGATCACAAACATGGAACCATAATAAAGGTTCCTTATTCCTTAATTGAAAATTTAAAGCGAAAAAAGAAATAAACACACGACAACAAAACAGCTAGATATTATAATGAGCAGCATCCTTCGATTCTTCTTTTTCATTTTACTGATAGGTTTTTCGGTCACGTTTAAGGCCCAAGAAAAAGTGCATTACACCGGAAGCGAGTTCTCCAATCCAGCTTATCACGATGGGCAGCTATCTCCAGTAATAGGAGTTCATAATATTCAGATTATGAGAGCTAACCGAGAATATCCCAATACTCCGAATAGCAACGGATGGACATACAATCATCAACCCATGATGGCGTATTGGAACGGACAATTTTATGTACATTATATCTCAAACGTCAAACACGAACATGTTCCACCCTCACAAACCATGTTGGCAACATCGAAAGATGGATATACGTGGACGAATCCGGTGGTATTGTTCCCGGTCTACAAAGTACCGGACGGTTACACCAAACCCAATAATCCACATGTTGCCAAAAATTTGGAGGCTGTTATGCATCAACGCGTGGGGTTTTATGTTTCCAAATCGAATCGCCTGATAGCCATGGGGTATTACGGGGTTTCCATGGATGAAAAAGATGATCCGAACGACGGAAACGGCATTGGTCGTGTAGTACGCGAAATCAGAAAAGACGGTTCATTCGGGCCAATATACTTTATCCGCTATAACCATGGCTTCAACGAGAAAAACACCGATTATCCTTTTTATAAAAGTAGCAAAGATAAAGATTTCGTAAAAGCATGCGACGAAATATTGAGCAATCCGCTTTATATGATGCAATGGGTTGAAGAAGCTGATCGCGACGATCCTTTGATCCCGCTCAAAAAACCTTTTAAAGCTTTTTGTTTCTACCATCTACCCAACGGCCATGTAGTAGGATTATGGAAGCATGCCTTGACTTCCATAAGTAAAGATGGCGGATGGACATGGGAAGAACCGGTGGAAAGAGCAAAAGGATTTGTCAACAGCAACGCAAAAATATGGGGACAACGACTAACAGACGGCATGTATGTCACCGTTTACAACCCGTCCGAATACCGATGGCCTCTTGGTATTTCCCTTAGCAATAACGGATTGGAATACACTACATTGAATCTTGTTCAGGGAGAAGTTCCACCCATGCGGTACGGCGGAAATTATAAATCCTACGGTCCACAATATACGCGCGGGATTCAAGAAGGAAACGGCATTCCTCCAGACAGCAATCTTTGGGTAACATACAGCATGAACAAAGAAGATATCTGGGTGTCAAGGATTCTTGTTCCCGTAAGATTGAATCAGCCTGCTCATGCCGATGACCATCTCGATGTCAAGAAACAACTGTCCGATCTCACCGAATGGAACATCCATTCACCTCTATGGGCACCGGTATCGCTGCAAGAAAAATTTGGAAATAAATGGCTTACCTTAAAAGACAAAGATCCTTTCGATTATGCCAAAATCGAAAGGAAAATCCCCAAAACGAAAGAGTTGAGCGTTTCATTCAAATGCATGGCAGAACAATCTTCACATGGCACCCTGCAAATAGAATTCATGGACGAAAACGGTATTGCCTGTTCACGACTGGAATTCACTCCGGATGGCTCTTTCAGGGTAAAAAAAGGCGCCCGCTATTCAAACTTGATGAGTTACAGTGCCGATAAAATATACAAAATAAAGGCCGACCTATCCGTTGCCGATCGCAACATCACAGTTTATGTGAACGACAAAAAAATAGGTCAAAGTATGTTTTTTGCACCTGTCCATTCGATTGAAAGGATCGTTTTCAGAACAGGAACGGTTCGTGAGTTTCCTACCCCCGAGACATCGGCCGACCAAGATTATGATCTACCCAATGCAGGTGAACAAGATAAAGAGGCCGTGTATCGCATCCGCGATTTAAAAACTTCCGATTTGAAAAGTCCACACCTGCCTGCCATTTTACGGTACGAAAACTTCAAACACTACGTGGATTATTTTAACCGCATGGAAGACGAAAATATCATTCAGGCTGTTCCCAACAGCAAAGCCAACGAATGGATGGAGAAAAACATTCCGTTGTTCGAATGTCCTCAGGACAATTTCGAAGAAATGTATTATTTTCGCTGGTGGACACTAAGAAAACACATCAAAAAAACCCCTATCGGATATGTAATGACCGAATTTTTGGTGAACAGATCTTACGCCGATAAATATAACATGATCTCTTGTGCACTCGGACATCACATTTACGAATCTCGTTGGCTCCATGAACCACAGTATCTTGATCAGTACGTTCACGCATGGTATAGAGGCAACGAAGGTAAACCCATGGAAAATTTGCGAAAATTCAGTTCATGGACAGCCGATGCCTTATACAATCGTTTTCTGGTTAATAACGATAGGAATTTCCTTCTGGATATGTTGCCCGACCTAGATGAAGAATATCGCAGCTGGGAGAACGACCACCGTTTGGAAAACGGCTTATTCTGGCAGGAGGATGTGAGAGACGGAATGGAAGAGTCTATTAGCGGCGGCAGAAGAAAAAAATATGCCCGACCAACCATCAACAGTTACATGTATGGAAATGCCCATGCACTTTCAAAAATGTATGCCATGACAGGGGACAACCTCTCGGCAAAAAAATACCGGTTAAAAAGCGATACCATACAACACTTGGTTGAGCAAAAACTTTGGAACGATAAACACCAATTTTTTGAAACACTTTGCGGTGACTCACTTGCAAATGTGAGAGAGGCTATCGGATATCTTCCATGGTATTTTAATCTTCCTTCATCGGCAAAATTCGACGTGGCATGGAAACAGGTAATGGACGAAGAAGGATTTCTGGCTCCTTATGGATTGACCACTGCCGAACGCCGGCATCCGCTTTTCCGCAAAGCAGGATGTTGTAACTGCGAATGGGATGGAGCTATTTGGCCATTTGCAACTGCTCAGACGATGACAGCTATGGCCAATTTCATGAACAATTATCGGCAAGACATCCTCACCGGCAGCGTTTATTTCAAATTGATGGAACTTTATGTAGAATGTCAGTACCACCGTGGTCGCCCCTATATTGGAGAATATCTCGATGAAGTCCATGGTTACTGGTTGAAAGGCGACCAAGAAAGAAGCCGGTATTATAACCATTCCACTTTCAATGACTTGATCATAACCGGACTGATTGGCCTTCGCCCACGAGAAGACAATACCATCGAAGTGAATCCTTTATTGCCCGAAAACAAGTGGGATTGGTTCTGCCTCGATAATGTGTTGTATCACGGGAAAATTCTTACCATCCTATGGGATAAAAATGGAGACAGATATTATCAGGGAAAAGGATTCAAAATTTTGGTCAACGGTATCGAGGTGGGCAAATCAGATAAATTGGAAAAAATAATTTGTGAAAACGTTTTATAAAGCAAATGCCAATAATGAAAGAAAAACTCTTCTTTTTATCCTTTTTTTTATGTCTTCACTTCTATTCTGTTCATGCATTGGAAGTGGTTAATCTCTCGTGCGAAATGAGCGAGTCTCCCTTAACCGTTACAGAAGCTTGTCCTCGTTTTGGGTGGCAAATCGTATCCGAAGAAAACGGTACTTATCAAACCGCATACGCCATTGAACTGTATGAGTGGAAAAACGGCAGGGAAACATTGTTATGGGAAACCGGGAAAATCCCCTCACAAGAAAGTCAGTTTATCATATATGAGGGCAGCAAAAAATTAAGGCCACTCACCAAATATAGCTGGCGCGTGCGAATATGGAACGAAAAAGACGCGCCTTCGCCCTGGAGTAAAAAAGCTTTCTTTTGCGTTGCTCCAAGAGGGGATTGGTTAAATGCCAAATGGATCGGAGCTATTTCAAAAGAAGAAGCAAATCTCCCACAAGGAAGAAATTTTCATGCCACAGAACTGAAAAAGCCGGAAATCAAAGGCTTATGGAACAACGTCAACCCCATATCGAAAAAAAGTATTTATCTTAGACAGGTTTTTGAATCTGAAAAAGAAGTCAGGGAGGCAATGGCTTATGTGTGCGGACTGGGTCTTTACGAATTTTCGCTTAACGGACAAAAGATAGGAGACAGTGAATTTTCCCCTTTGAATAGCGATTACGATAAGACTGTTTATTATAATGCTTATGATCTCTCCGATGAGATAAAAAAGGGATCGAATGCTATCGGCATATTACTTGGGAACGGATTTTATAACGTCCAGGGTGGAAGATACGCCAAATTACTTGTGAGTTTTGGACCTCCAACATTATTTTTTAAAATGATTATCACCTATACCGATGGTTCAACGCAGGAAATTCTTTCAGACGAGAACTGGAAGTATAGTTTTAGCCCTATTACGTTTAATTGCATTTACGGAGGAGAAGATTACGATGCCACACGCGAACAGCCTGGATGGAATCAACCCGGATTTAATGATTCTGCGTGGAAGCCTGTTGTCGTCCAACACCCACCAAAGGGGACATTACGTCCTCAGCAAACAACACCTATCAAAATCATGGAACGATATAGCGTGAAAAAGATTCACAAACTAAACGAAGGAAAGTATGTGCTGGATATGGGACAAAATCTGTCAGGTTTTCCCGAAATTACGGTGAACGGTCGACGCGGCGATACCATCAGATTGATCGTGGGTGAATCACTGAACACAGATGGGTCGGTAAACCAAAAACAAACAGGGAGCAAACACTATTATACCTATATTTTAAAAGGAAACTCAGATGAATATTGGCATCCACGATTTTCCTACTATGGATTTAGATATATTCAGATTGAAGGGGCCACCACTGGAAACGATACTTCTCCAAATTTGCCGAAAATCAAGGAAATCAACTCATGTTTCGTTTATAATTCCGCAAAGGCTGTTGCTTTCTTCAGTTGTTCGAACCATATTTTTAACAATACACACAAAATCATTGGTAAAGCGGTAAGGAGTAACATGCAGGGAGTATTTACCGATTGTCCGCACAGAGAAAAACTAGGCTGGTTGGAGCAAGTTCACCTGAATGGTCCGGGACTGTTTTACAATTACGATTTACGAACCTTTATCCCCAAAACCATGCAGGATATAGGCGATGCGCAGCTCCCCAACGGATTAATACCCAATATAGCTCCTGAATATGTGGAATTTGAAGGAGCGTTCAGAGATGCACCTTCATGGGGAAGTGCCGGCGTTATCGTTCCATGGATGTATTATCTTTATTACGGCGATCTATCGTTGATAAAACGATACTATCATACGATGAAAAAATATGTGGATTATCTCTCATCAAAGGCTGATAATCACATTGTTTCTCACGGACTTGGCGACTGGTACGACTATACTGGAGAAAGGGCTGGATTTTCGAAAAACACGCCGGTAGCATTGGTGGCAACAGCTCATTACTATGGAGATATCGTACTGCTCAGTAAAGCTGCTCAAAAGATAGGAAATCAAAAAGATGAAAAACACTATTTACAATTGGCGGAGAAGGTAAAAAACGCCTACAACGCCACTTTTTTCAATGAGCAAACCAATCAATACGGTACAGGCAGTCAGTGTTCTAATGCTATCTCTCTCTACTTCGGCTTTGTGGATCCTCAAAAAAAATCTGCCGTGCTGGATAATTTGGTGACAGATATCCGTAAGCATGGCAACAGATTGACTACCGGAGACGTCGGTACGCGATACCTATTTCAAACACTGGCAAACAATGGACTAAGCGAATTGATATACACGATGAATAATCACGAAGAGGTGCCTGGATATGGTTTTCAACTGAAATTCGGAGCCACTACTCTTACTGAACAATGGGATCCGCGCCAGGGAGCCTCATGGAATCATTTTATGATGGGACATATCGACGAATGGTTTTTTGCATGGCTAGCCGGCATTCGTCCTGATCAGTCTTCTCCTGGCTTTAAGAAATTTATTATCAACCCCCAAGTGGTAGGCGATTTAAACTGTGTTTCCACCTCTACGGAAACCCTGTATGGAAAAATTGCCGTAGATTGGAAAATAGAAAACAACCACTTCACATTGGAAGTCTCCATCCCGGTAAACACCCAAGCTCAAATTATTCTTCCCGATAAAACAACCCACACGGTTGGAAGTGGAAAATATGCTTATCTCGTAAAAATGTAATCAATTAATACGTATACTTATGAAACATGTTTTATCTCTTTTTGTCATTCTCTCTTTATTTTTTCTGCCATCAAACATCTATGCAGAAAACATAAACATGAAGACCTTCGGTGCCGACGATTGCGGAAATAAACTAAACACCGAACTCATCAACGAAACCATTGCAGAGTTATCCTCAAAAGGCGGGGGTACTCTTTACTTCCCCTCAGGAACATATTTGACAGGTCCGATAAAACTCAAAAGCAACATCACTATTGAACTGGAAGCCGGTGCTATTTTACTTTTCTCCGACAATTTCGATGATTACCTTCCTTTTGTTGAGATGCGACACGAAGGGGTTGTAATGAAAAGTTTTTCTCCGCTATTTTATGCGGTAGAGGAAGAAAACATCACAATAAAAGGACGTGGTTTGATCAACGGTCAAGGCGAAAAATGGTGGAAAGAGTTTTATCGTGTCATCGAAGACTTAAAGAAAAACGGTGTCAGGGATATCAACAAATACCAACCGCTCTGGGAAAGAGAAAATGATGTAGAGAAACTCTATAATGACCTTAACGAAGATTACAAAAGTTCATTGCAACGACGGTTTTTCCGTCCGCCGCTTTTTCAACCCATTCGTTGTAAAAACATTTTGGTGGAAGGTGTTACCGTCATCAACTCACCTTTCTGGACTATTAATCCTGAATTTTGTGAAAACGTAACAGTTAAAGGAATAACCATTAATAATCCGCTTTCTCCCAATACCGATGGTATTAACCCTTCATCGTGTAAAAATGTACATATTTCAGATTGTCACATTAATGTAGGAGACGACTGCATCACCTTAAAATCGGGACGTGACAAGCAAGGTCGCGACCTGGCGACCCCCTGTGAAAATATTACTATCACCAACTGCACCATGTTGGCCGGTCACGGTGGCGTAGTAATAGGCAGCGAGATGAGTGGCGATGTACGAAAAGTCACGATATCAAATTGCGTTTTCGATGGTACCGACCGTGGTATCCGTATTAAATCTACCAGGGGTCGCGGCGGAATCGTGGAAGAAATCAGTGTGAACAACATTGTGATGAAAGACATAAAAAGAGAAGCCATTGTTCTCAATCTCTTCTACAGTAAAATGGATCCGGAACCGGTTTCAGAAAGAACACCCGTTTTCCGCAATATCCATATTTCAAACCTTGTAGGTACAGAAGTAAACACAGCGGTTAAAATTCTGGGATTAGAAGAAATGCCCGTTTCCAATGTCACCTTATCGAATATCCATATCCAATCAACTATCGGGCTGAACATTGACAGAGCTGAAAACATTACTTTGAGCAATGTCTGTATCGATGCATCAACAGGAACTCCTTTCGTTTTAACACACATCGACAACGCAGTATTGACAAATGTCGCAACAGGCATGCCAAACACCTCTGTTCCACTGATAAACATCAGCAATTCGAAAGAAATATTCATCCAGGGATGTTTTCCGCTTGCAGGCAACAAGGCTTTTTTGCAATTGGAAGGAGAAAATAACGATATCATCCTGAAGAATAACTATTTAAAGAGACTACCCCAAATAGTAGACAAAGAAAGCAAAGGCAACAGGAAAGGCCTTATTATAGAATAAACAACTATCTAGTAAAATCGACAATAGATGAAAAAGAAAAAATTCAAGACAACAATCATCTGTATAATCTGCATCACCACATTAATTCATGCTCAGCAAACTGTTGAAAATCAATTTAGACGCCCTTTAAGTGATGTTTTAACGGAAATATCGCAGCGGTTTGGTGTTCACTTTACATATAATATCGACACAGTGGACAAGGTACTCCCTTATGCCGATTTTCGAATTCGACCTTATTCGGTGGAAGAATCCTTGTCAAATATACTGACCCCTTTTGATTATAAATTTGAAAAACAAGGGGATAATCGTTATAAGTTGAAACCATATGAATATTACCGACGCACGGTTCAAGAAGGGGAAAAGATGCTGACCTATCTGTGGTCGTTATACCCCGATAAGGATAAATGGGAAGAACGCAAATCTTGTCTACTCCAAGAGGTAAGAGAGATTCTCGGGATAGACTCTTTGCTAGCAAAACGTGTATCAACGAAACCTCTTCTTTCCAAAGCAAGAAAATTCGCGGGCTACACCGTCAGGAATTTCGCCATAGAAACACTGCCCGGTCTGTATGTCGCAGGTTCTGTTTACAGCCCTCTTTCTAAGGGGGATCATCCTTTGATTATTTGCCCGAACGGACATTTCGGTGGAGGACGCTACCGAGAGGATCAGCAACTAAGAATGGCTACCCTTGCACGTATGGGAGCAGTATGTGTGGACTATGATCTTTTCGGCTGGGGCGAATCTGCTCTGCAAGTAGGGAGCGCAGCTCACCGATCGAGTGCCGCTCAGGTTATTCAGGCAATGAACGGTATTACCATACTTGATTACATGTTGACACAAAAAAACATCGATAAAAAAAGAATCGGTGTTAATGGTGGTTCCGGCGGTGGAACGCAAACCGTATTGCTCACCGTTCTCGATGACCGTTATTCGGCAGCAGCTCCTGTGGTAAGCCTTGCTTCGCATTTCGATGGCGGATGTCCTTGCGAAAGCGGATTACCCGTTACGCTGGCTTGCAGCGGCACCAATAATGCCGAACTAGCCGCTCTGTTTGCACCCCGACCTCTCTTGATTGTTTCGGACGGGAAAGACTGGACCCATAGCGTTCCAACGTTGGAATTTCCTTATCTTAAAGAAATCTATCGTTTCTACGATAGAGAAGAAAACGTCAAAAACGTGCACTTACCTGACGAAGGTCACGATTTTGGCATAAACAAACGAAAAGCAGTATACGATTTTTTTGCTTCCGTCTTCTCGTTGGATAAAACGCAAATCGACGAGAAAAAGGTAACCATCGAACCTGAAGAAGATTTGAAAATCTTCGGTAGAAACGGTGAACTTCTCCCTGAAAATGCCATTCGATCTTTTGAAGAATTATCCGTTTATTTCGACAAAAAACGGTACGCCGAACTTCTCTCCGATTTGTCGCTCGAAAAGAGAGCCACCGAATGGGTTGCTTCTTTAAATTTGGCAAACCAAACAGATGCGGCATTTTTAACGACACTCATCTATAATCACCTGAAAACGGTAAAAGACTGGCATAACACGCACCCTTATACCCTTATCCCCGAGGGGATCAATCCAACAACCGGAAAACCCCTTACAGAGCTTGATCGTCAGTTGATTGCCGATTCAGCTATGCCGAAAGAAGTTCATGATAAGCTGATGTCCGGTCTTAGAAAAGTGCTGACCGAGGATCAAGTTGAAGCAATTCTGGATAAATATACCGTCGGCAAGGTGGATTTTACGATGAAAGGGTACAAAGCCATTGTGCCCAATCTCACCGAGAAGGAGGAAGCTACCCTTTTGTCTTACTTGAAACAGGCACGAGAACAAGCTATAGATTACAAAAACATGAAAGAAATATCGGCCATTTTCGAAATCTATAAAACAAAATGCGAGCAATATTTAAACAGCAACGGCAGGAACTGGCGTCAACTTTACAAAGACTACGTCGAAAAAGTAAAAGCCGAAAAAGCTGCACAACAAAATTCGAACAAAAAATAATACAAAAATGAAACGCTTTTTTTCGATACAATTTTTCATTTTCATATTCCTTGGGTGCATATCTCCAATGACATATGGACAACCTTATAAACTATGGTACGATAAACCTGCATCCACATGGACAGAAGCTTTACCATTAGGCAACGGACG
>Ga0172377_10007924_pt1 | contig 10896 bp, 8 predicted proteins | sample Pumphouse3metaG_FD_119749 | JGI IMG/M metagenome (GOLD analysis project Ga0172377, IMG submission 119749) | Leachate microbial communities from a municipal landfill in Southern Ontario, Canada - Pumphouse #3 metaG | ecosystem: Engineered > Solid waste > Landfill > Unclassified | place: Canada... | reverse complement strand
CGCATGGTTCCCCAATGGGATCAGAAATCCTGCAGCTTGTGCGGGAAGTGTCCTACACATTGCCGGTATAACGCGGTGATCAGATTGGGAGACTACATTATGGTACTCCCCGAACTCTGTCATTCTTGTTATGCTTGTAGCGAGTTATGCCCGGATAACGCTTTACCGATGCAGGAGCAATCCTTGGGGCAGATCAGGCATCTGCGTTCGGGTAATCTGGACTTCGTGGAAAGCAGACTGGATATTGGTCTGGAGCAGGCTTCTCCTTTGATCGGCCAAGCTTTAGATTATGCAGATTCACATTTCGAGAATCACAAGTACCAGATTCTGGATAGTCCTCCTGGCACATCCTGCGCCATGATCTCGGCTACCAAGACGGCTGATTATGCCATCCTGATCAGCGAACCAACTCCCTTTGGCCTCTATGATCTGAGTTTAGCAGTGGAAACAATGCGGCATCTGGAAATAGACTTCGGTGTTGTTGTAAATCGCTGGGGTATTGGAAATAGTGATATCTTGGACTATCTGGAAAAGGAACACATCACCCTATTGGCCAAAATCCCTCATAACCGTGAAATAGCAAAGAGTTATTCTCAAGGCGAGATTCTATATCAAAGCTTCCCGGAAGTAGATCAAGCAATTAGCAAGATCATCCGGCACTTGGAGGGTATCGCATGAAAGAAATAGTGTGTATATCCGGAAAAGGTGGAACCGGCAAAAGCTCGGTGGTATCAGCACTGGCCTGGATTGCCAAGGAAAACCTGGTAGTGGCAGATTGTGATGTGGATGCTGCTGATCTGCACCTGATCTTTTCTCCAACTGCCCGGAAGAGCGAGGATTTCTATAGTGGGATCAAAGCTGAGATCGACCCTGCCAAGTGTATTGGCTGCGGATTATGCGCACAGAAGTGTCGCTTTGACGCCATCTGCCGCAAAGACGGTGTATATGAAGTAAGCGCTTTGGATTGTGAAGGATGTGGATATTGCTATCACATCTGCCCCACGAAAGCTATAAGCCTTCCGGAACAACTGGTAGGAAATTGCTACACTAGCGATACAAGGTTCAATTGCAGTCTGGTGCATGCAAAATTGGGGATAGGCGCAGATAACTCCGGAAAGCTGGTTGCCAGAGTAAAGAATCAAGCCAAGGCACTGGCCAAAAAAGAAGAAAAAGACTATCTTCTGGTAGATGGTTCTCCTGGCATCGGATGTCCGGTGATCTCTTCATTATCCGGAGCAGATATTGTGCTGATGGTAACCGAACCCAGCCTTTCCGCTCAAAGCGATTTGGCCAGACTCTGGGAACTTATCCAAAAGTTCCAGATCTCCGCTGCCTGCATCATCAACAAAGCCGATATCAATCCAGAAATCAGCCAAACTATTCGAACCTGGCTCCAAAAGGAAGGGATCAGACATCTGGCTGATTTACCTTATTCATCGGACTTTCAAATAGCCATAACTAATGGCCAAAGCGTCACAGAACAAAACAACACAAAGTGGCAACCCATGTTTTTAAAGATATGGGAAAGCCTCAAGGAGATACAATGAAGATTGCTTTTACCGCATCAGGTGATGGTTGGGAGGCAAAGATTGATCCCCGTTTCGGTCGTACAGATTATATACTGGTTTACGACGAGGATACAGAGACTCTCAGTTGCACAGATAACCGTGATATTCAACAGGTAGCACACGGAGCGGGGCCAAAGACTTCCCAATTGATCTTTGATCTAGCTCCGGACATACTGATTACAGGAAACGGACCTGGGGGAAATGCCGCAGCCATCCTTTCCCAAATGAACTTAAAGATCTACGTGGGTGCGGGTGGCATGAGCATTCGCGAAGCGTATCAAGCTTATCAAAACAATCAACTCAAAGAAGGAGTTTAACATGCCGTATCGTGATGGAACCGGCCCAATGGGCGATGGAAGACCCGGACGTGGAATGGGTCCTTGTGGTAGAGGCGGCTTCTTCGGCTTTGGCCGCAGAGCTGGAAGAGGATTTCGTGGACGCTGGCAGGGAAGCGCACCCTACCGCGCAGACTATCAATATAACAGAGAAAATCTGGAAGCAGAAAAGAAGGAGCTTGAAGCTCAATTGTACTGGATAAACAAGGAATTGGAAAAGTAAATGGCTGAAGACAAAGATAAGAAAGACAAACAAATAGCGGATAACCTGAGTAAAATCAAACATCGCATCATGGTGATGAGCGGCAAAGGTGGCGTAGGTAAAAGCTTTGTAGCCGTAAACCTCGCCTATGGCCTTGCTATGCAGGGTAAAACCGTGGGGATTCTGGATGCCGATGTGCATGGACCCTCAGTGGTCAAGCTCACCGGAATCGAGGGCGTGGGTATCCCCATGGATGAAGCTTCGGGGATGCCAGCTCCGATCGCCGCCCTCTCCAATCTCTATGTACTTAGCGTGGCGTCGCTGATCTCTTCTGAAGATAGTGCTCTGATCTGGCGTGGCCCCATGAAAATGGCACTGATCAAGCAATTCTTCAGCGATTTCGAATGGCCCGAGCTGGATTATCTGATCATTGATTGCCCTCCAGGAACCGGAGATGAACCGCTATCCATCGTGCAGACTCTGGGCAAGGTAGATGGCGCGATCATCGTTACCACACCTCAGGATATCGCCATCCTGGACGTGAAAAAAAGCGTAGATTTTGCCCATAAACTGGATCTGAATATCCTGGGTGTGGTGGAAAACATGAAGTATTTCCGCTGCCCGGATTGTGGCAAGATCACCCCCATCTTCCAGGGACATCAGCTGGAAAAAATGATCTTTGATCATCACCTCGATCTTCTGGCAGAACTGGAAATGGAGCCTAACATCGTGATTTCAGGAGATCAGGGCAAGCCCTTTATCTATTTCTACAACAAACTTCCAGCAGCCCAAACCCTGATGGAGATGGTGCTGAAAGTGCTGGAAAAGATCGAATCCTGAAGCAACTAAGCACCTGCTAATATCGCCCTTGCCTTGATGGTAGGGGCTTTTTTATGACTTCAGTTCTGCATCTGGTAAATAGGCTTGACACTTAAGACAAATTGGAAATTATTGGGTTTACATCAAATACTTTATTGAAGGAGCAGTTATGAAGTGCGATTTTAGGTATTTTGCAACGTTTTTTATCTTTTGGATCCTTTCCATAAACCTGTGGTGCGCCTGGTTGAATGATATTCCCAGCACCGTGACACAACCTGATGGAACTGTCCTGGAGTGTCTGGCCAGTGGCGATGAGTTTCACAATTGGTTGCACGACAATGATGGCTATACAATTATTCAACACCCAAAAACCGGATACTTTGTATATGCCGAAAAGCAAGGAAAAGAATTGGTGGCAGGAAACGCCATTGCCGGTAAAGATAATCCCGCCGCTTATGGCCTGGTTCCCCACCTCAATATCTCCAATGAGCATTACTCTGCCAAGCGTCGGCTGCTTTTTGATGGAGAGCATGAGCGAAACTCTAGCACCACAGGCACTCTGAACAACATTATCATCTACATCCGCTTCAGCGATCAGGATGAATATACCTCCCAAACTGCGGATGAGGACTTAATGTACAATAGTACTACTACATCCATAGCAAGTATGCGTAACTACTTTTGGGAGGAATCATACCAGAGTCTGGATGTGATATCCCATTTTCTTCCCACCCAGAATCAAGCTACTATCGTATCCTATCAGCACAATCAACCTCGAAGTTACTTCTTGCAATATAATGAAGAAAGCAACCCCAATGGCTTGACAGATGACAATTTTTTCCAAAGAAGGGCAGAGTTATTCGGCGGGGCAATAGCCTATGTGAATCCAATGCTGCCCTCGGGAGTGGATTTTGATGCAAATGATGATGGAGAGATAGACAATGTAATATTCATGATCCGCGGTTCTCACGAAGGCTGTGGCAAGTTTCTATGGCCCCACAAATCTTCATTGCATGCATCAGGATTGTACTTGGGAGGGATACTCGTAACCAGATACAATCTGGGACTTGAATACATCTCCGGAGTATCAGTTGCATGTCATGAGTTTACTCACACTCTGGGAGCACCAGACTACTATCACTACTCGGAAGAAAGCATATTCGAACCAGTTGGCCTTTGGGATGTAATGTCGCACAATCAAAATCCCCCTCAACACACAAGTGCCTTTACCAAATGGAAATACCTTGGCTGGATAGCTGATATCCCCATTATCAGCCCCAATCAGACCTACACTTTAAATCCCCTGAATCATCCCACTCCTACGAACGTCGCATATCGAATCATTTCGCCCAATACCCCAAACGAATACCTGTTAGTGGAATACAGACGCAATTACGGTCTCTTTGAATCATCTTTACCCAATAAAGGATTGCTGGTTTGGCGGGTAAAAACTGATTGTGGAAATGGCAATGCAGATGGACCTCCCGATGAATTTTATGTTTACAGACCTACCAGTTCCCCAACCAGTACTGGACAACTGAACAACGCATACATGAGTGCCCAATCTAACCGGACGGCCATAAATAACACCACCAATCCCTATCCATTTCTCTCTGATGGCAGCCCCAGCGGAGTCTGTATCCAAAACATAGGACAATCTAGCGATACCATCAGCTTTTTCTATGGAGACCCGTTCGTAGATTTTAGTACCAACCCCATTAGCATATCCTTTGATCACGAAGCCTTTCCTCCTGATGGTTATCAAAGCGTTGCCATAAATGGATCAATCGAATTTGAACATTTAACCGAGGGTGAATACCCGATTTGCTCCAGCCATGCCGGTAGTGGCATGATGGGATATCACTGCCGCAACAACAGCACGGGATCGGCGTTTATAAGTACATCCAGGCTTGAGATACAGAACCAGGCAGATGCACTGTATTCTGTAAACTTCTGGATGCATCGTGATGAAGCTTATTTAGAACGCGCGGATAGGATAGAAATCTACCGTAATGGTTTGCCAAACTTGAATGGATCTCCAGTGCTCCTGGGCACTGTGCATCGCAGTACTGCTCTTAGCCCAGCAGTATCTACATCCGGCTGGCACCAATACAGTTTTCTGATCAATCCCCCCACGAACGGAACTTATTACGTAGTAATCAAGGCTATCAGTGCCAATGGTAATAATATCTATCTGGATGATCTTATCCTGGAACGACACAACAAGGCTGTCGTCAGTGCCGTTAGTCCTGCTGATAATGCCACCGGGATCTCAACTTCCACTTCTCTTTCCTGGTCAAACTCCAGTCGCTACATCTCGCATATTAAGCTAAATTTTGGCTCTAACTATCCACCTACCAATGTGCTGGACGGCGAGGAACTTCCTTTAGGAAGCACTTCCTGGACAAATCCCAATATCCTGCTTTCCGATACCTGTTACTATTGGCAAGTGGTAACTTATGACGAGTATGGCAAGGCTTATCAAGCTCCCATTTTTAGCTTTAGGACAGAAGCTACTGAGCCACTTACCGGGATCTCTTTCTACGAAGGATTTGAAATCCCTGATGTATATACCTTACCCATCGGATGGAAATCCATCAATGCCAATGGTGACGATCGTGAATGGCATTGTATGTATGGAGTTCCCCATAGTGGCGATAAATACATAGCCGTAGGCATGGAAACGCTGGTACAAGGTGATGATTGGGTAATTAGCCGCGGAATAACCTTGAATGCAGACACCCAGTACATCTTGTCCTTTTATTATCGCCGCTACGGTCAATCCTATTCCACCAAATATGCTGCATATTTCTCCACCTCAGATGATCCAGGTGATCCCAAAGAAACTATCCTCATCGATGAGAATGTTACAAACGCCAACTATAACTATTACGAAATGTATATCAATCCACCAACCAGCGGAGTTTATTACTTCATGTTCCATAGCTATGGAGGACCTTTTAGCTGGAGTCCCAGCGGGATAGCTATCGATGATTTCTTGCTGCGAGGCATCAGTACCGCCATCATTGGTGAACCCTTCCCTGCAGAAGACAGCTTTGCCGTACCTCTGGACACAGCTTTTAGCTGGGAAATTCAAAGCGGTACACCTACAGGCTACCTTTTGTCTCTGGGCACAGATAATCCACCCACCAATCTTTATTATAGAGTAGATATTGGCAACACTCTGAGCTGGACACCTCCCCAAAACCTGGAGCATGACAAGCGATATTACTGGTCGGTTGCTCCCTATGACAACTATGGTGAAGCCATTGACACCCCGGTTTGGTCATTCTATTCCATGCTTAACAATGTGATTTCAGTACTACCTTATTCTGAGAACTTCGATACTTCAGACGCTGGACTTTTACCGGATAACTGGACCCAGTTTGATCTTGATGCTGATGGCAAGAAATGGAAAGTGGTATCGGAAACCGGAGCTTACAGTGCCCCCAAGTGCTTGAAAATAGAGAGAAATACTGTTCCGGGAGAGACCAATAATGATTGGGCTATCAGTCCCCCTGTAACGCTATACGCTGGCTTCAACTATGAGATTTCTTTCCAGATTCGCAACAGCCTCCTGACTTACCCAGGTAAACTGAGAATTGCCATAGGTGAAGTTCCAGACCCGGATCAGCTAAACACCATTATCTATGATAACGAGACTGTAAACAACACTATCTGGAGTCAGAAAAGCTGTAGCATCAATCCTGCTGTTACTGGCAACTACTACATCGGGTTCAATTGTTATTCACCGAGCGGTCAGCATGGATTCAATATGTATCTGGATGATATCCAGCTGGTTACTTCATCTATTGCGCTTCCTGTGAATAGCCCAAGTCCCGCAGACAACGCTGAAGGAGTATTCATCAACAGCACCACCCTGACATGGGAAAACACTGGTGATGTGCTGGGTTACAGAATCAGTATCGGCACTGACAATCCTCCCACAAATCTGATCAACAATCTGGATATAGGCAATCAGAAATACTACGTTCACGAAGATATATGGCCTTTTGGCGAGACCATCTACTGGCAAGTGATACCATATAATTCTGTCGGGATCAGTGTGGATAATCCGCTGTATAGCTTCAGTATCATGCCAGAAGTATGGATCGACATCTTACCCTACAATGAGGATTATGAATCCATCTCTACACCCAATCTGCCAGCAGGATACCTTTGTTACAACACTAATCAGGATGAACAAAGCTGGATTTCCCGCAATACTACAGCCCCGTTTGTCGCCAGAGTTTTGAGCATGGACCGCTCTGATGTAATTGCTGATGACTGGCTCTTTTTACCGGGTGTTTCTGTGCAAGCTGGAACTTGCTATGTTATCAGTTTCAGCTACCGTAATGATCGCAACCGCACAGCGGCAAAACTGGCACTCTATCGCGGCAACCAGCCTGTTCCGGATGCCATGAATGACCAATTGTTCTATAATGACGGCATTGTCTCCACCAGTTTTTGGAATGAGGCTGAGCTTCGCTTCATATCCTCTGAAACGGGAGTGATGTATTTTGGATTTCATTGTTTTACCAGTGCCGAAGGAGGCAGGATCAACATTGACAATCTGGAAATCCTGGGCTTACCCACTCCTGTTAGCGATCCCATCCCTGCCAATAATAGTCTTGGCATATCCCTCAGACCTGTGTTCTCATGGGAGTATGCAGACGGCAATCCTCAGGGATATCGCTTCTATCTGGGAACTGATGATCCTCCAACCAATATCTGTAATGGTCTTGAGCTTGGTATCACCAATGAAATGTACTATCTGGAGTCTCTCCTGTTCAGCACCGTTTACTACTGGAAAGTTGTTCCTTACAACTCAATGGGTGATGCTCCCGAATGCCCTGCCTATTGCTTCACTACGATGGATCAGAATACCCTCACGGAGTTCCCCTATAGTCAAAACTTCGATGATTACACAGCCCCTCAGCTACCGTATGATTGGTTTTCCATCAATAACAATGAGGATCCTGCCAGATGGTCAAGCTCCAGCCTGAGTTCACGTTCTGAGCCCAATAGTGTAAGACTGGGCTCGAATTTCATTTATGATAGCTTCGATGATTGGCTTTTCAGCCCTGCCATCAGCCTGACAAAAGGCTTGCAATATCGAATAAGTTTCCATGTCAGACAAGCCGGCACCAGAAAGACGGATGATCTCTTTGTGTATCTGGGCAGAGAACGTCTGGCAGATGAAATGACCACACAGATCCTGCAAACCACAGTTTCCTCATCACAGGATGCAGATTTTACGCTGCGCCAGGTAGATTTTAGCAGCACTAGTTCCGGAGCCTTTTACATAGGATTGCATGGTCTGGACGATTCTCCCGGCACTATTTTTCTGGATGATTTCAGTATCCAGCAGATCTCTTCATCTTTGAAGCCCCCGCAGCAGCTAAGTGCTCTGGCCACAGCCCAGAGTATCACCCTTAGCTGGCTTAATCCATCCTTGGGTACGCCGCATCAATTCAAGCTTTTCCGCAATGGCATACTACATGCCACAATCCCCTGGGGTGAAAACAACTATATCGATGAAGATCTTGTGCTTGGCCAGGAGTATCTATATTTCGTTACAGCCGAATATCTGGATCCGGAAGGGGAATCAGTGGAATCCAACCACATCTATGCATCTCTACTGCCCTCGAATCCTCAATCTCCCCAAGACCTGAGTTTACAAGTTACTGAGGCCGATATCAGTCTTTCCTGGCAAGCGGTAGTTGAAGATGAAAATGGTAACCCAATCAACGTATCAACATACCGGATATACGCTTCGGATCACCCTGATTTCGAACCTGGCCCCTTGAATCTGATAAGCTCTACCAGTCTTACCAGCTATACTTTCAATCCAACTCAATCCAGGATGTTTTTCAAGATAATAGCAGTAAAGGAGCCTTAAGCATATAGAGTTTTAATGAAAACCCATAGGATTCGACACGTTCGTGTCGAACAAGGCGGCGTGTTCAAAGTACCCAGAGCCCGCTCTTAATATGGGGTGTGGAGATATAACGGACTATGTTTAGACTTGGATATAGCCTTTTATGGGTGTCATGGGCGTATTTATATCATCATTACTCATGTATAAATCGAATATTAGGCGTAGTATCTAATTTATACCTGTAAAACTCGGGATTATCCTTGGCAGGATGAAGCACCAGGTTATCTTGGCTTTGAGGTAAAGATATGATCAAGCGCTCCCGTAGGATATACTATAACGACAACGGAATCCGCAACGCAGTGCTATCCGATTTCCGTCCTCTGCAACTGAGGGATGACATCGTCAAATTATGGGAGAACTATGTGGTCTCCGAGTTTCACAAACGCAAAGCAAACCATGCCTTGTATCATAGAAGTTACTTCTGGCGCAATCGCAACGGAGCGAAAGTAGATTATCTGGAACTGGCGGATAATCATCTGAAAGCTTATGAGATCAAGTACGACATTACTCATTATTACTATTCACTGAAGATCGGTACCCAGATTGTACTTCTGTTCACCAGGATTTCACGGATCAGGACAAAAGGTTGACAAATTCTTAATCTTCAATTTTGAGTTACAAAATACTTATCTAATAGGAGAGATCATGAAAAAGCTGATTGTCACTCTGTCCCTGATCCTTGCCTGCTTTTCGCTGTTCGCTGCCGACATGGATCCCAAAATCCTCTTTCCAGACCATCATCTTTGCCTGGAAGCCGTCGGCAAAGTGGTGATGAAAGCCGACAAAGCGGAGTTTTCCTTTTCAACGACAGGTTACGGATCCACGCTACGGGCAGCTGTCACCAGTGCTAAAGATAAGACCAGCGAACTCACAGCATCCCTGGTAACCATCGGAATCGACCCCCAAAGCTTTTCCACCAATAGCTTCACCTCCGGGAAAAACAGGAACTCCTATCTTCTTACTGATAAAAAGGACTATCGAGCTACGATCTATACATCAATCTCACTACGCGACCTGAGTAAGCTGGACGAAGCTGTACTGATCCTTACTGACAAGAAAGCAGATAACCTTAGCGAGATTAACTATTCCCTTGATGATCCTTCCGCAGCGAAACAGCAGGCTCGTGAAATCGCACTTAATCGCATTGTGGAACAGCGAGATACATTCATCCGAATGCTTGGTGTTACAATCACCGACGTGCAGTTGATCGATGAAGCACCCTATGAAACATTGCCCTGGGGCTCTCAGACAAAGTACTATACGCCCAAAGGGAGCTACCCATCCCCGTATAACGTCATGGTTCGCGGCGGCAGAGCAGATGAAGTTGAGTTCACTGTGGATGATCAAAGCTCTGGTGGGTTCTATTCCCCAGAAGTGACAGTGGAGACTATGATGCGAGTGATTTACAGGATCGGAATGGACTCTCGCTGATATCTTCAGATATCATCAACAAAACTTAAATCCGTTTGATGCCATGGAGTCTGCCTGCCCTGGTTGTAAAACATCTTCAGATATTCAGATACCACAAAGCTCTCGACGAGCTGACCTTTCAGTGTGTGTTTGACCAAATCCTGGGCATCTTTGATCCGCAGCAAGCGACAGGCCAAACCCGTATCGAGAAAGTAAGGCTTGGGAGATTTCACCAGCCGCTTATTCTGGTTTTTGTGCCAGGGTTGGAGTATATGGATAATGTAGCCCGTTTGCAGGTTGGCTTCCATCAAAAAGGCAAGTGGAACTACAACGCTCAGGTAGCAGAAGAAATCCTAATCTTGCTAAACGCCAGGCAGTTCCGCTCCATCCGGGAGATTGCCTCAGACTATGGCAAGAGCAGGCAACTGGTCTTTGTCTATCTGGAGGCATTGGCATCTATCAGTATAGTGGCATCAACTGCAATGGGTATCATGTAACATCAAGAGATGGGTTCCAGGAACAGGACACCTTTATACAATCTGGCATACTGGGAATAATGCGAATAGAATCAGGCATAAAACCGAAGCCAAGGATGAGGAAAACAGCTGCAAAAGCCTACTG
>Ga0172377_10007923_pt1 | contig 10896 bp, 8 predicted proteins | sample Pumphouse3metaG_FD_119749 | JGI IMG/M metagenome (GOLD analysis project Ga0172377, IMG submission 119749) | Leachate microbial communities from a municipal landfill in Southern Ontario, Canada - Pumphouse #3 metaG | ecosystem: Engineered > Solid waste > Landfill > Unclassified | place: Canada... | reverse complement strand
GGGCCGATGAGGCCCCCTTCACTATGGCCAATAATACCAATAGCGGCAGTATCGACAAACGATTGTGATGCCAAGAAGGTAACAGCTGATAAAGCATCGTTGGCCAAATCTAACGAAGTAGCTACTGAAGGGTCTCCTTCAGAACTAGCAAACCCTCTATCATCATAACGAAGCACCACTATTCCAGCTCGTGTTAAGGCGTCTGCCAAGACCAAAAAAGGTTTATGCCCCATAATTTCTTCGTCACGGTTCTGAGAACCAGAACCACTGATCAAAACTACTGCTGGAAAAGGTCCCTCTCCAGTTGGTCGGGTTATGGTGCCAGCAAGAGAAAAGCCTTCAGGTGATTGAGTAAAATAGATCTCCTTTACTAGGTAGGGGTAGGGTGGCATGGGCTCTTGTGGTCTGTTTGCGGTAGGAGCAGATCCTTTATTGAGTACAAGGGGGAAGGATTGCCCTATTTGGGTAAAGGTTCCCTCTATGCGCTGGTCAGTATGAGAAAATGTGCCTGAGAATGCGGCTTGAAGGGCGTCCATGGTAATAGTAATATTCATGTTTTGATCAAAATCGACAGCTGTTACATCCATGTTTGTAACACCTTGCTCCGGTACAAAAAGAAGAGCATCATATCCTGTTTCCTGGGCGATTAGTAAGAAACCTAAAGTTAGAGTAGTATGGGAACCAACATCAATTTCACCTTCCCAGTAACCTGCAAGATCAATTGAAGGAGTTTGAGGTGTATCTTCTAGTGGGAGTTGGGTGGCACAACTTATGGTCAAAAACAAGAGTAACCCAATTAAAATGTTATAAGATTTATGCATGTGTAGATAAAAATGGACCGTACGAGACGGTCCTCTCTTTTGGGATCCAATGTTAATCTTCAGGAGAGAAATCTTCTTTTGCAGCACCACAAAGAGGGCAAACCCAATCTTCTGGAACTTGTTCCCAAGCAGTCCCTGGTTGTACTCCATTATCTGGATCACCTTCAGCCGGGTCATATACATAGCCACATAAATCACAAATCCACTTTTTCACTTTTTTTCCTCCATCCTTAATCTTTTGTAAGGATACCGTGACGAACTAAAAAATGCAATGGAAAATATAATCGGAGAAATCATTGGGATCTTTTCCTTTTAACCCTCTTCTAATTCATATAAAGCCAATATTTTCCTTAGTTGCTGGGTAAATTTCTTTTTAAATGGTTCTGGTTCAATTATTTCTACAGAATCACCACATTGGATAATACGTAGGATCAATTCAATAGAATTTTCTGCTTCCATGCGACAGATTAATTCACCATCTTTTGATTTTTCAAAACGGGGAGTGCTATGATTTATTTGGTTAAATGAATTGAGTGCTGATTTTTCCTTAATCCGCATAACTAATGGAATAAAATCGATACTATCATACAGATCCTCTTGTTGTTGTTTCTGGAATGGCTTTAAATTGTCTGGAATGGTATAGATTTCATCAAGGATTGTTGCTGCTGTAATAGTACTAATATCTATTGTAGTGATTTCGGCAGTATGACGGAGGCGTCCGGTAACACTAATCGGGTTTCGACCACTCTCCTCCTCTCTAAATCCAATGAAATAGGGGGCAAAATCGGTCTCCATCTCTTCGCCATCCATAACATGTTGGATTCTAACGATCTTTCCTGACACCCAACTATCAATTAATACTTCAAGTACCATATTAAACTGTCCAGTCTCTTCTCGTTTTTTATGCACCTCTCGATCAATTGATTCAGCCAACCCAATGATATTGTCTGATATTTTGGGCGCATAAGAACGCATATTCATAGCAATCTTGCGGAGGCCTGAGGCTAGATGTGGGTTTTGGAATTCGGTATTTGTTGCTAAAATTTCAGCTGAAAGGTTAAATGCTAACGATTCATAGACACTCAGTGAAATATTTTCATCACCCTCTTTGGGGTGAATTTTGATAAGATTATTTTCTTCGTAAATATCAATATATTGTTTTAACTCATTAACATATCTACTTATCGTTGAACGATGTACGCCCAGTTTTCTTGCAATTTCTGCTCGTCTAAGACCTTCTGGATGTGAATGAAGAAGAAGATCCAGTTGTGCAATACGTTCGCCTTTCATACTATTTTTCCCCTTTTTGCACCAAGATGCAACAAATTCATGTCAGTATATCATGTTTTGCTCCTTATACAACGAGAATACTCACTCTCTGTTGCAATTCCGGTAAACGTGAGGCTACAATGGAGCATGGAAAATAGATTAATCAATGTTGAGACAAAATTAGCCTACTTAGAAGATATGGTGCAGACCTTAAATGAACTGATTATTACTCAAGGACAGGCTATTAGAGTTTTACAATCAAATAAAGAACAATTAGAAGCCAAAATTTCCGAAATAGCAGAAATGTCTTCTGATGTCCCCCAACGCCGTCCACCCCATTATTGAGAATGTAATGACCAGGTGGTAGTGGCAACGGCAACTGTTTCTTGTTCCCCATCTGGAAGTAAACGTAGCACTTCATGATAAATGATTGGTTGTTGTTGGGTTAACATGTCTGCACTTAAGAGACCAGTGTGTACCGTAATTGTGTCTTCACGATACGTTTGGGCACGATAAGAGATATCGACTTCAGTTATATGATAAGAATCTCTGAAAGAGAATGGCAGCGACTCCAGCATCCATTCGAGGTAGATGACATTGTTTACATGGCGATTGAAATCTGTATCACTATAAAGCACTTTTGGAGTGTGCAAGAGGATGTGTTCAAAAGAATCTGTCTCAAAATCTGCTCGCCGACCCAAATTAGGATCATTATAGATATTTTCTGCCACATGGTCGAATCGCTTCGAGATGGTTTGTGGTTTCATTGGTCGGTTTTTTTGTGTATCCATAACGACCCAATGGGACAGTGATTCGAACAACATATTACCATCTGTATCCTGTGCGCGACAAACTCTGGGGTAATACAATTTCCAGGGCTGTTGGGGCCATGTTTCCACGTGAATCGTGTTTGGCCAATGGGCATATCGCAGGATTTTCATGTTAGTACGGGTAACCACCCAAGTTTTTTCTTCTTGCTGTAGATGGAGAATACTTACGCCCCGATGGTAGGCATGCGAACCAGCAACCTCTTGCATAATTCTAAAATAATAGGCGGTATGAGCTAGATTGTTATGATCGACATCATAACTATTCAAAGCAAAGTCATCACTGTAGATACCTTCATTAATCTGCATGAAAAGCGCCCTCTTCCTTATAAAAACGGAGTAATGAACGACCATATTTACGTTCATCAATACAATGCATTGTCCCTATTGTAGTAGGCCATTGGGTCTGTTCTTCAGCTGGGTAGTGGATAATAAAAAGACCCCCAAGTGTTAAAATGTTATGCTTTGCCACTAATTCGGCTAGCTGTGTCTTCTTTTTCATCGGGAAGGGGGGATCAGCATAGACAATCTCGTATTGTTGTTTTGCCTGAGGAATAAAGCGAAGCACATTGGTAATAAATAGATGAATTTCTGTTTCAACAAATTGTATGTTTTTTAATATTGTAGCCTTTTTGCCCGCATCCAGTTCAACAAGATGTACTGGCTGAGCTCCACGTGAAGCAGCCTCGATACCAACGAGACCACTGCCTGAAAACAAATCGAGAAATGGAGCTTGAGAAATATCGCCAAGGATAGAAAACAATGATTCTCGCATTCTGTCCATCGCTGGTCGTATCTCGCCCGGAGGGCAGAGTATAGTTCTGCCTCGATAGAGGCCTCCTGTAATTCGCATGCATGTACTTTACGGTTAACAATAGAAAAATGCAATGGGAATCAGGTTTCCATTACTTTTTCATCGAAGGGGGGAGCTGTGAGAAGTACCTCACGGATGATAGTGTGTTCAAAACCTAACAAGCCGGCATCTTTTTCTACAATAGAATCTACTAAGTTTTTTACTACCTCAATTTGGTCTAAATTTTCGGTTAAACTAGCGAAACGTAACTTCAAGAATCCAGACTGTTTCGTACCAGTAACTTCCCCTGGACCACGAATCAACAAATCTTGTTCGGCAATCTCAAACCCATCATTTGATTCTTTCATCACCATTAGGCGCTTGCGACCGTCTTCACTAAGATTTGGCTCATAAACGAGAAAACAATACGACTGAATGGTGCTTCGCCCCACGCGACCACGAAGCTGATGTAGTGCCGACAGGCCAAATCTTTCGGCATGTTCCACGATCATGCAAGTTGCATTCGGGATATCTATACCAACTTCAACGACACTGGTAGAGACTAAATAAGAGAGTTCTCTCTTTCTAAATTTGGAGAGAATAGAAACTTTTTCTTCTTCTGCAAGGCGGCTGTGAATTAAAGCCGCTGGAATACCGGGATACGTTTGTGTTGTAAGTAATTGAAACATTGATTCGACATCACGTAACGTTGATTCCCCTCGATCATCAATGCGCGGATAGACAAAATAGGCCTGATGGCCTCGAGAAAATTCTACACCAACGGCAGCATACATACGTTCCCTACTTTCGTTAGCCACTAAGTAGGTGGTAACTGGAAGCCTCCCCTTGGGCATGGTTCGGATTGTAGAGATGTTGAGATCGCCATAGACAGTCAAAGCCAGTGTCCGAGGAATAGGAGTTGCCGTCATCATCAATACATCGGGAGTTTTCCCTTTTTCTAGGAGCGATATTCTTTGAATGACGCCAAAGCGCTGTTGTTCGTCAATAATAATATAGCTCAATTTTGCAAACTCAACTTCGGCAGAAAAAAGAGCATGGGTTCCAATGATAATATCAATTTCACCTTCTGCTAAGGCTTTTAACAATAATTTACGGGATTTACCAGTTACCGATCCAGTCAGAAAAGCTAGCTTTATACCAAGAGGACTCAACCATTCAGCCGCTTGTTCAGCATGCTGGCGAGCGAGAAGTTCGGTTGGAGCCATAAAGGCCACCTGGTTTCCGGTCTCAATTACCTGGAGGGCACTCACCCAAGCCATAAGTGTCTTTCCTGACCCAACATCCCCTTGCAGTAATCGATTCATTGGGACCGGTTGTGTTAGTTCGTTGCATATCTCTGTGAGTACAACTTTCTGATCTGCTGTGAGTGAAAATGGTAACGATGCAATAAATTGTTTTTGTAATCGAGATAAAGTGAATGGTGTAACTCTTGTAGAAGGGACTGCTCTGGGATTTCTTCTTCTGTTCATCAGTAAGAGATAAAACAATTCGATGAATGCGAGGGTATTGTGGGCTTGTAATGCCTCTTCCCGATTCTTAGGAAGATGCAAGGCTCGAATGGCATCATTGATAGGAAGAAGGGAATAATCTGTTCGAATCTCTTTTGGAACCTCTTCAGTAAATGGACCCGTTTGGTTCAATGTATGTTCAATATCGCGACGAATTATACGTTGTGATAAAACTCCCGAAAGGGGGTAGACAGCGAGTAAACGTCCAAAGTTACCTGGAATTGAACCATCAGGTTTTAAGGGCAACATCTCAAATTGACTACTTTGCATTTCGTAGTAGTTTGTTTGGAACTGCCCATACAGATAGAAGTGGGAGCCAATGCGAAAAGTTTTGGCAAGGAAATTTCTTCCAAAACAGAGCAGAGCAGCCCGTCCATCACCCTCGTTGCTCACATCCTTAACGACAACTTTTAAGGTTCTCTTTTTCCCACTACCAAAATAGCTATGTGATATTACTTCCACTATAGTGTTGGCATACATCCCATCGGTCAGCTTGCCTAATGGAACTAAGCGAGATCTATCTTCATACGTTCGAGGAGGAAGTAAGAGGAGGTCCCCGAGTGTTGTTACGCCCAAATTGGCATAACTAGCGGCTATTTGTTTTCCAATCCCTTTGAGGGTAGTTATTGGTTCAGTAAGTTGTCTGACATACATTAATGGCACCTAATAGGGAAGTTTTACCAACCAATTGATTAGTAAGTTTAGCAAAAAGGTACACAAGGCATAGGTGACTCCAGTTAGTACAAGTGCACTCCACAAAAGTACACGATCTGAAACTTCACGCCCTCTGAAAAGAATAGAGTGGAGTGTGTCGAGCGGACGTCTCAGCCATGAGTCTAGTAATGCAATATATTGGAGGGCATTGGGCGTTGGTTTATAAGTAAAAAAGAGGCGAACTCCAATAATAATTGCCATTACGACAAGAATGAGAGAACCAATCGACCACCACAGAGCCTGAATTATTGTAGCTAGGGTATACCCAAATAAGAATTTTCCAGTAATAGCAAAGGTTTGAATAATACGTTGAACAATGTTTAGGACTATCAGGGCGGCAAGTGGAGTGAAGTCAAGCCGACCTCGTCGCAATGATTTTATTCCTTTGAAAAGGTTTAAATAAGGATCAACAACTTTTGCCAACATGTCAGATATTCCAAGGCGTGTTGTTTGCATCCGCATAGGATTGAGCCATTGTAGAAGAATCCTCACAATAATGAGCATATTATAAATAGAGAGTATTACGGAAAGGAATCGTGCAATTTCTCGCATGGTATTAACCTCCTGTTAATTAAACCAGATATCAGATACGGCCTGGTGTTGGCGTATTGCCGCTATAAACTCATCACTGTATCCTACCGAGAATTCTCGGCCTGCCTTTATAATCACCTCATCCTTTTGTGGGTTTTCAGATACATCTTCTCTCTCTTCTGTATCTTCAAGCAGGTGAATAAGGAGAGAGCAGTTACCACGATAGGTAATACAGGTATCCATTATTCCACGTAATGCTGGTTGCGTGCTGAGCGCTGGAACTAATACAACATGAGCCTCTCGGACCGCCTCTGGTTCCAGAGTTTCTGGTTTTACAATGGCCCCTATGAGAAAAGAGATCTTCTCTTGACGCATCTCAAACTTTCCTTTGAACCCATAGATCCCATCTACTTGTACTAATTCTTCGTTATCTTTCCAAACGTCTGGGAACGCAACTGCGTCAATTGAACCATTGAAATCGGTCAATTGGAGAAATCCCATTTTTTCGCCAGCCCCTTTTTTGGTGGTAATTTCGCGCAAATTTGTAACCATTGCGACCAAATTTACTACGCGCCCGAGGGGAAGCCTTTCCTGCTGCCCTATATCGACAGTAACTGTCCGTTTCCAGACATCACGATACATATCCATGGGGTGTCCCGAAACATAAAACCCTAATAAAGCTTTTTCAATTTCTAATTTTTCAAGGAGAGTCGAATCGCTATGTATTTCCATCTCAAAAGTTACCATAGCTGCTTCTTCTTCAGCATCGAAAAGAGAAGCTTGTCCAAAAGCTTCGTCTTCACGCCTTTTTTGAGCATATTTTACAGCTACTTCCATATTAGCCATCAGGGTCGGTCGATTATCTTCCAAGTCATCAAAAGCTCCCGATTGGATTAATGACTCAAGTAATTTAGAATTTAAGGCTCTTGATTCATTCCGCAATAAAAAGTCGATAAAATTATTGTAGGGGCCGTGATCTGAGCGTTCTTTAAGGATACTATCTACAGCTGCTTCACCAACATGTTTGATGCCTTTCAAACCATATACTATTTTACCTTGTACCACAGTAAAGTTCTTATCAGAGCGGTTGATCGAAGGTGGTGTTATTTCAAGGCCCATGTTTTTTGTTTCTGTGAGGTATTGTGCAAACTTATCGGGATTGTTCATCTCATTAGTTAAGTTAGCCGCCATGAATTCTGCTGGATAATTCGCTTTTAAATAGGCTGTTTGGTAGGCAATAACTGAATATGCTGCTGCATGCGATTTATTAAAACCATAGCCTGCAAAGGGCAGGAGCATATTAAAAATACCTTCAGCAAGTTCTTTTGTATAACCTCTCTTCTGGGCGCCAGCAATGAAATTCTTTTTCTCATGTTCCATCACATCGGCTTTTTTCTTGCCCATGGCTCGGCGCAGAAGGTCGGCACTACCCATAGAATAGCCAGCAATAATTTGGGCTACTTCCATAACTTGTTCCTGATACACAATTACCCCGTACGTTGTTTTTAAGGGCTGTTCCAGATCAGGATGGTAATATTCGATAGCAGTTTTTCCATTTTTTGAATCTACAAACTTCGGAATATAGGCCATTGGTCCAGGTCGATACAGAGCGTTTAAGGCTACTAAGTCTTCAATAGAGTTGGGCTTTGCATCTTTTAAAACACGTTGCATACCTGCGCTTTCAAATTGGAAAATACAGGCACTGTCGCCTCGACTGAGCATGTCAAAAGTTGTCTGATCTTCCTCATCGATTTGTTCTATTGAAAATGAGGGATTGTTTTTTTGAATTAGTTCCTCGGTATGCTTTAACAGGGTGAGGGTTTTAAGTCCCAAAAAGTCCATTTTAACTAATCCACAATCTTCTAGCATATCCATCGTATATTGAGTGGAAATTGCCCCTGTTTTTGGATCGCGGTAGAGGGGGACATAATCTGTTAGAACACTTTGTCCAATAACTACACCGGCCGCATGGGTGGAGGTGTGTCGGTTAAATCCTTCCAAACGCTTGGCAACATCAAAAAGTTCAGCATAAATACCGCCACGTTGTTCTAATTCTTGCAACTCAGGGGAAAAATCAATCGCTCCTTGGACCGTGAGCTTGCGAGGCTTTCCTGTTACCGGATCGGGAGCAAGGCTTTCAGGGATCAATCCAACAATTCGTGTTGCTTCGGCAAAGGGAATATCCAATACCCGTGCCACGTCTTTAATGACCGCCTTCACCTTCAACGTCCCGAAGGTAGCAATCTGGGCAACTCGGTCAGCACCATATTTTTCCGAGACGTAATCAATAACTTCCTGGCGGCGTTCATAACAGAAATCAATATCAAAATCAGGCATTGAAACCCGCTCCGGATTGAGGAACCGTTCAAAAATTAAGTTATATTTTATAGGGTCAATATCGGTAATGGTCATAGCGTAAGCAACGAGAGATCCAGCTCCTGAGCCTCGTCCTGGACCAACTGGAATGTCGCGTTGTTTGGCCCAGAAAATAAAATCCCAAACAATCAAAAAATAGCCGGTAAATCCCATCGTGATGATCACATCCAATTCATAATCGAGCCGTTTTTGTAACTCTTCAGTAATTATGGGGTAGCGCTTAGCTAGACCTGTTTGGGCGATGTGAGTTAGGTATTGATCAGGAGTTTCAAACTCAGGCGGTATATCATAAGCAGGCAAAAGCGGTCCAGGCTGACTAATAGTGACGTTACACCGTTCGGCAATCTTGACCGTATTTTCAATAGCTTCGGGAACCCAGTCGAAAAGGTCTGCCATCTGCTGGGGGCTTTTCATATAGAATTCTTGGGATGCAAAACGCATTCGATCTTGATCGGTTTTTTTCTTGTTTGTCCCTATGCACAGGACAATATCTTGGGCATTGGCATCTGAACTTTCAATATAATGAATATCATTAGTGGCTACCAAAGGAATTTTGAGCTCTTTTGCCAGTTTTACAATTTGTGGGTTGACCTGTTTTTGTTCTGCTAATCCGTGGTCCTGAATTTCTAAATAATAACGATCGTCATCAAAAATAGAGGCGTGGAACTGAGCCCTTTGGCGAGCTCCTTCATAATTATTAGCTAGAAGTAATTGGGGAATTTCACCGGCTAAACACGAAGAGAGACAAATGAGGCCCTCATTATAAGTAGCTAATAAATCATCACTAATCCTAGGTTTATAATAATAGCCTTCGGTGTAAGAGATGGAGTTGAGAATCATGAGATTTTTATAGCCCTGTTCATTCATTGCTAATAGAATGAGATGGTAATAACGGCCACCACTCATGGTGGGGGATTTTGATGTGTGGGATTCTGGACTCACATAAAATTCACATCCGACAATTGGATTTATATCTTGCTCTTTACAGGCCTTGTAAAACTTTAAAGCACCAAACATATTTCCATGGTCTGTAATTGCTAAATGCTGCATGCCAAAATGTTTGGCTTTTGCTATATAACGATCAATCGGAGCAGCTCCATCAAGTAAAGAAAAATCTGTGTGGTTATGAAGATGGATAAATTCGGGCATACAAGACTCCTTAGTGGCGCCATTGTAGCACAAGGAACGACGAATTCGTAGCCTATCGCTCAGAAAGACTTTGAGCGTTCAATTCGTGCAACGATGACTCCACAAATCTTTTGGCGCGTTCGGTTTGTATAGGAGGAATTTCGTGTGGAGATATGGTATAAATTTCTTCCATTATGCTTTGCACCACCCGCTCAATTTGTTGAGAAGTTAGAGGTAACATCGTCCCGTGCATCATGAGATCTAATTCATGCGGAATGAGAAATAAACTAGTGGGGAAAGTTAGGCACATTCTAAAACGATTGATAACAGATTGGTTGTAAGAGCAGGCAAAAGAGAGCATGACGGTCTCGTTGGGATTAATCATCGGGTTGCCAGCCAAAATAAACGAAGAAAAAGTCTCTCGTTCAAATCCTATTCTAATGCGGGTGACCAGATCATTTTTTTTAAGTTCTAACACACCTCGTTTATCATACAATCGGTTAATTGCAATCCATTGTGTTTCAGTTTTTGGGCCCAAGCTTGTTTTTACTTCAACTTCGGCTTGCAGGGCAGCAAGAGTTCCAGAGAGCGCCAACCGAACTCCTGGTGTACAAATTGCACCACCAAAGGTCATTTGCTTTCTGATTATCATTGTGGCAGTGTTTTCAAGAGTTAGTTGGAGTAGTCCTGGTAAAACTTGTTTTCCAACGGTGAGCATTTGCTCGAACGTAACCATAGAGCCCATTTCCAAATATTTATCGGTTCGATTAATACGCTTAAGTTCTGGAATTCCACTTAGAGAGATAATATCTTTACTTTCACGTGTCGGATAATAATCATTGCGACTCATGATAAAAGTTCCCCCAGCCCAAAAGGTTGCATTGGGGAAACGGCTTGATGCAGAAATG
>Ga0172377_10007922_pt1 | contig 10899 bp, 6 predicted proteins | sample Pumphouse3metaG_FD_119749 | JGI IMG/M metagenome (GOLD analysis project Ga0172377, IMG submission 119749) | Leachate microbial communities from a municipal landfill in Southern Ontario, Canada - Pumphouse #3 metaG | ecosystem: Engineered > Solid waste > Landfill > Unclassified | place: Canada... | reverse complement strand
TATCAATCGTTATAATTTTTACATCCATAGTATTAACTTGGTTTTTTATTAACGGTCAAACATTGCTTCTAAGAGGTTTTGTCGAGAACAGAGCAATTATTTTAGCTCATACATTAGCCAACTCAAGTGAATATGGCGTAACTACTGTTAGTAAAGAATTCCTTTCACATCTTACAAAAAATACAATTAAAGAAGAAGATGTTTTATACTCAATTATTTATGATAAAAATGGTATCCCTTTATCAGAATCATCTATTTCAGATCCATTAATTAACCAATATATAACATCAACGCCGATAGAACCTTCATCTATAATGAATCTTGAAAAAACCAGATTACAAAAAGGTGTTAGTGTTATATCAGGAATTGGAGAAGTAATAGAGATTATTGTTCCTATAATATCTTATGACTATTTAAATACAGCAAATTCTATGACATTCCCAAATTCATTTTCAGCATCCGACAATGGTATTATTATTGGTATTGTAAGGGTTGGACTTACACTTGAAAGAATAAACTACCAAATAGATAAAATGTCTAAGAGTATAGTATTTCTCACTCTTATTGTTGTATTAGCCGGTATTATTATTGCTGTATTCCTAATTAGAATACTTGTAAAACCTATCCAAGAACTTATAATAGGAACAAAAAAAATAGCTATGGGCAATTTAGGTTATAGGGTTCCTTTGAACTCAAGGGATGAATTTAGAGATTTGGCTGCATCATTTAATTCTATGGCAGCAGATATGGAAATACATATAAGAGAATTAAATAAAGAGAAAAAAGAACTTTTGAATCTTAAAATAGCATTTGAACAAAGAAGCCAAGAGCTTGAAGAAACTCTGGATAAAGTACAAAACATTCAACAAGATTTAATTAAATCTGAAAAATTTGCAACTATCGGTAGACTTGCTTCATCCGTTGCTCATGAACTAAGAAATCCTTTAGCCGGCATTAAAAATATTGCATATTTTCTTTCAAAAATGGGAGCTTTTAGCGACGATAAATCAAAACAAATGGTAAACATGTTATCTTCAGAAGTTTTAAGAGCAAATAAAATTATTACAGATTTACTTGATTATTCTAAAACAAAAAAACTAAATAAACTTGAAGTAACCATAGATTCTTTTATAGAAAAAGCATTATTGGCCGTAACTATGCCTGACCAAGTAAATATATTGAAAGACTTTGAATCATTTACAGCAGTAATAGACCCTGATAAAATAACACAGGTTATTATTAATTTAGTTTCTAATGCAAGAGATGCTATGCCTCCTGAAGGAGGCACCATAACAATTATTGCTAAGAAAGAATATAAAAGTTTTCTACTCATTATTGAGGATAATGCATGTGGTATGGATGAAGAAACACAATCACATCTGTTTGAACCACTATTTACAACAAAACTAAAGGGTATTGGGTTAGGATTACCTATAGTAAAAGAAATTATAGAAGCTCATTTAGGTAAAATTACTGTTAAAAGTAATAAAAATATTGGTACCACCTTTACTATTGAGTTGCCACTATCATAGGGGATTTAAATGGATAAAAAATTAAAAATTCTGGTTGTTGATGATGAAGATGCATTAAGATTTTCTTTGGCAAGTATTTTAGAAATGGAAGGATTCGAAGTAAAAACAGCTGAAGATGGATTTAAAGCAGTTGAATTAGCAGAAAAAGAATCTTTTGATATTTTATTTTCAGATATAAGAATGCCTGGAAGAACAGGCACAGAAACATTCAAGCTTATAAAAAAAATAAGACCGGATATCATTGGTGTTATGATGACGGCATATGCATTAAACGATTTAATTGTTGAAGCATTAAATCTTGGTGCATTTACTTGCCTTAGCAAACCTTTTGAAATAGGAACAGTTTTATCTACTATCAAAGATGTAACTTCTAGACCTTTTGCAGTTGTTGTTGATGATGAAGCAAATCTTAATTCAAATTTTTTAAGTTCATTAAAACATAGTGGGTTAAATGTTGCAACTACTGCTATGGATATGAATAAAATAGATTTTATGTTTAAGCATAAACCAGATATTTTAATACTCAGTATAGATAATGATATTACTATAAGTTTATCCATTTTGGAAAAATTAAAAGAGATGACCGGCTCTATTCCTAAAACAATACTTGTTGGAAGTCAAGAAAATGATGCGATATTAGATAAATTTAAAAAAATTGGCACAGTCGCTTTTATAAAAACTCCTATCTGTATACCTCAAGTTTTTGAAATATTAGGAAAAGAAAATAGAAAATATAATATTGCCATGATAAATGCTGAATCTGATGAATTTATTACTTTAAGAGCATCTTTACTTGAAAAGAAATTTAATTTAATCCCTTATGTTAATTTTCAAAATTTCTTTGATGAAATAAAATACTGTTTCTTTGATACAGTATTAATTAATGCAAAAATAGAAACTAACATATCTGATTTCCATGATAAATTACATAGTTTAATGCCAAATATTGGTGCTATTTATATTTTGCAAGATGATGCAAATGTAGAAGCTTTAAAGAAAAAAGGGTGTTTTTATTTAACAAAACCTTTTGAAATTGAAGATATAATAAGTCTAATAAATAAAATAAGGAAATAATTTATATGACAGAAAAAACATATACTTTAACAAAAAAAGAACTAAATGCTGAAAAAAACAAAGCAATAGCAAGGTTTGCATCTGTAGCTTCACATGATTTAAAAAATGTATTGGGCGGATTATCAAATATTGCTTATTATTTTTCAAAAGCGTTCAAAGTAGAAGGTGAAACCCCTAATGCAATGTTAAAGCTTTTATCCAGTGAAGTAGCAAATTTAAATACAAGGATAACTGATTTATTAGATATGACAAGAGTAAAACAATTATCGAAAGTCCCTTGTGATTTACAAGATATAATTAATGAAGCAATAACTGATACTAAAGTTGATGGTATAACTTTTGAATTGCAGTTATTGTCTGCAAAAATATATGCTGACCCGCTAAGAATGAAACAAGTTTTCGTTAGTATTATAAAAAATTCAAAAGATGCTATGCAAAACAAAGGTACTATTTCTCTTAAAATGAATATTGAAAACAATATTGTTAATACAGAAATTATAGACTATGGCATTGGTATGGATGGTGAAACTCTCGAAAATTGTCTAGACCCTATGTTCTCAACAAAACTAGCTAAAGCTGTCGGAATGGGTCTTACTATTGCCAACCAAATAGTAGAAATGCATACCGGAACTCTTTCCATTACCAGTGAGAAAGATAAAGGTACAAAAGTACTAATATCTTTAAGTATATTAAACTCTTAAAAATAAATATTTGAAATAAAAAACAATCATAATAATAATTAATATTATGATTGTTTTTTTGTCTATAAAACTTGTTTAAATATTATTTTTTCTTTCGTTTTAACAGCAATCCAAAATTTAGATAGTATATATTGTTTTGATTTTTTATCTATTATCCAATTAATAATATTATTAATATGGATTGCTCTTTTTTTATCCGGTAAAATTTCTTTTAAAATTCTATATTTTAAAATTTCTTCACACCTAGAAAAAGCTAATAAATTAATATCAATTTTGTTTTTTTGAATCGTTATATGTTTTGATATAAAAGCATTTATCTTACTCTTAAAATAATCATTTTCTCCCGTAATAATGCTAGATAAATTAAATATATGTTCAATAACCAAAGGATTTAATTGCTGTAATTTTGGTATTATATTTAATCTGATTTTGTTTCTGGTATAATCACAAGTAAAATTTGATTTATCTGTACAAAATTTTAAACTCTGATGTTTAACATATTGATCAATTAAGTCTCTGGAAATAACTAACAATGGTCTGATAATTGATATTTTATTATTTATTTTTCTAACGACAGGAATCCCGCTTAATCCTTCTGAGCCTGTCCCCCTTATTAACCACATTAACACAGTTTCTGCATTATCATTCATATTATGCGCTGTAGCTATTTTATTGCACTTATTTTCTTTTGCAATTTGTTCTAAATTTGTATATCTGAGTTGTCTTCCGGCAGTTTCAATAGAAACATTTTGTTTATTTGCAAAATGTTTTGTTTGCAAATCTTTTAATATAAATTTTATATTGTATTTTTTCGCTAAATTTTCAACAATTTTTGCTTCTTTTACAGATTCTTTTCTTAAATTATGATTAAAATTAACAATTATAAGCTCTATGTTTAATATTTTCTTTAATCTAAAAAATAAATCTGCCATCGTAATAGAATCTGCACCACCAGAAACAGCTAATAGAATTTTATCTCCGGAAACTACTAACTTATTATCAATAATATTTTTTCTAAATTTTTCCCAAATTAACATTTATTCTTTATGTTTAATTTATATAAATTAAACATATTCTCCATATAAAAAATTCTTTGAATTATTAATCGTTAGATAGATTATATTAAAATAGACAGTGAGTATCAAACTATCTATTTGACAATTATATAAAACGATATATCAAAACCATCTGTAAATGAAATAATATACTAAAATTATTATCAATGTCTTTGTCATTAATAATCTTCAAAAAAAGTTCTATTTATAAAATTAAACATACTATTTTAGCTAAAAATGTTGTTCATCTTAACAATATTTGCTAATATTTTTATGATGTATTGATTGAATATGGAGGAATATCTTTATGAAAATCACAAAAGTAGAAGCAATTGAAATTCTTGATTCCAGAGGAAATCCTACCGTTGAAACAAACATAACATTAGAAGATGGTACACAAGCCCGTGCAATGGTTCCCAGCGGGGCATCAACAGGAGAAAAAGAAGCTTATGAACTGAGAGATGGCGATAAAAAAAGATATGATGGGAAAGGCGTACTGAAAGCTGTTGAAAATGTGAATACGATTATTGAAAAAGAAATAGCCAACAAAAATTTTTCAAATCAAAAAGAACTTGATTACTTTATGATTGCATTAGATGGAACTCAAAATAAATCAAAATTAGGAGCAAATGCAATACTGTCTGTATCTATGGCATATGCTCGTGCTAAGGCAATAAGTTTAGCAATCCCATTGTATACATATCTGGGAAATAGTGACAATTATGTGCTGCCAGTACCATGTATGAATGTAATAAATGGCGGCAAACATGCAGATAACAATGTTGATTTTCAAGAATTTATGATAGCTCCACATAATGCTTCATCATTTAAAGAATCTATAAGAATGGGCGAAGAAACTTTTCATGCTTTGAAATCCATCCTTAATAAAAAAGGGTACAGCACCGGTGTAGGCGATGAAGGCGGATTTGCTCCTAATTTAAAATCAAATGAAGAAGCAATAGATATTATTATTGAAGCTATAATACAAGCAGGCTATAAACCGGAAGAAGATATTAGTATTTGTCTTGATCCTGCCACAAGTGAACTTTGGGATAACGGCAAGTATAAAATGTTTAAAAGCACAGGAGAATTTCTTTCTAGTGATGAAATGATAAAAATGTGGGAAAACTGGATAAGACAATATCCGATTATTTCATTAGAAGACGGACTGGCTGAAAATGACTGGAACGGATGGCAAAACTTAACTAAAATATTAGGAAATAAAATTGAACTTGTAGGAGATGACCTTTTCTGTACAAATAAGATAATATTACAAGAAGGTATTGATAAAGGCACAGCCAATTCCATTCTTATAAAGTTAAACCAAATAGGAACTGTAACTGAAACTCTTGAAACTATAGAGCTAGCTAAAAAAAATAATTATGCTACTTTCATATCACACAGAAGCGGAGAAACTGTTGACAGTTTCATAGCTGATATTGCTGTTGGTGTAAATGCCGGACATATTAAAACAGGTAGTGGCTGCAGAGGAGAGCGTGTAGAAAAATTTAATCAGCTACTCCGCATAGAAAATGAACTTACAGGAAAATCAATTTTCGCCGGCAAAAAAACTTTTAAGAATATTGTATTTTAGTTTGTCAGTTTAATTTATTAATAAAAAGAGTTTGTGTCGGATATGCAAAATCAATTTTACGCTTGTCAAATTCTTCTTTAATTTTAAAGTTAATAATTTGATGTACATCCATATATTTATTGTAATCACTGGTTACAACATTATAAACTACTTCATAAATAAGGGCATAATCTCCGTAAGTAGAAAAATGAGCACGATCAAAAACAACATCAGATTCAGTAGAAATTATATTTTTGATTATTCCAGGAATTTCCTTCATGTTTTCCAAAGAAGTCTGATATGTTACCCCTAGTTTAAAAGCTACACGGCGTTGTTCCATCCGTTTATAATTACGAACACGAGCATTAGTAAGGATAGTATTTGAAAAGATAAGTTCTTCACCACCAAGACTGCGTATCCTTGTAGTTTTAATTCCTACATTTTCTACAGTTCCCATTAAATCATCCACAACAATAAAGTCCCCTATTTCAAAAGGACGGTCAAACAGAATTACAAAGAAACTGAACAAATCTCCGAGAATTGTCTGAGAAGCAAATGCTACAGCAATACCGCCTATTCCAAGGCCTGCAACAAGGGTTGATATTTTAATCCCCATATTATCCAATAAAATTATTAATGCCATACCCGTAATGACTATTTTTATTGAAATAAGAACCCACTTCAAAGTTCTTTTACGTGTTACGTTTGTATTGTGTTTTTTGAAATAACCCTCAATTAAATAATCCATTAATGACATTAAAAACTTTAAAGACATTGCGATTGAAAGAATTATTCCTAAAATGTATATAATTTTTGTTATCTCAGGAACAATAACGAGATTTTGTATGCTTAAAATAAATGAACCAAACACAATTAAAGGTGTAAGTGTTTTTTTTGCATGCAGTATAATAAAATCATCAATCGTTGTTTTTGTTGAAGAAGCCCATTTTTCAAGTCGGTTCATCACAACAATTCTTACAATATAAATAAGAACAATTAAAAATAAAAATGCAATAATAGAAAATAAATATTCACCAACCGTATTGTGAAAAAAGGTTTTACCAAGTAAATTATTAAACATTATATCCTTCTCCTTCATTACAAATTCTATATTATATACTATAGAATATATATATATTATCATTTAAACAACTTCTAATTCAATTAATTCTCTTCTAATTAGAGTATAAATATTTTATGATTTAGAACAAATTTACTCGAGATGACACTATTCTAATATTTTACAAATTATAGAATTCTTTTCTTTTTTAATATTTTTATTTTATATTTATCATCTTGATCATTACCTAAAAAAAATTCATCAACAATGTAAAATTGCTCATTTATTATATTTTCTCTTATATTTGACATTTCAATAAATTCATTTGAAAAATGATTAATATCAATATTATCAAAACTTGCCATAGGATGTTCTTTTATATCTTTAACATAAAAGTCTAATTGTTTTGTTGGCGGTAAATTTTCACCAATATATATAATCATATCTACTGTTGATAAATCTGTCCATGATATTACAGTATCAAATGAAAAAAAGATATCATTTAAATACATATAAGACAAAAAATCTGCAAATTTTATAGGTATTTCATTATTATTATAACTAATAAAAATTCTAGATGGATAATATTTTTTTATTATTATTAACAAATCTTGTATTGTTTTTACATATTTTTTATTAACATTTGAAATATTCGCATATTTATTAAAATACATAAAATGAAAATTTTTATAATTTAATTTAATTTTTGATAATCCAAAATCAATAGAATATGAATACTCTATATATTGAAATAATCCAATAATAATAAATAATACTATTAGTGTTCTTCTTAAAAATATTATTTTTATATTTGATAAATATATGCTTGATATTAATATCATTGGTGGAATTAAACCAATACAAAAAATTGAATCTTTATAATGTTTCATTAAAAAAATAATAAACCAAGGAACAAATAACCAAACTAACAATAAAAATTTATATTTATTTTTATATTTTATTATATACCATATTAATCCCACAAGAAATAAGATAAAAAATGGAAAAGATAATAATTCTTCAGATAAACCAAAAGTAATTTCTCTTATATTATAAAATAGAGAACCGGCAGATACTTCAGTAATAGGTTCAAAAAATATTTTTAATAGGATTAAATATCTAAAATAGTGCCAACAAGATATCAAACAAGCAATAATAACAATTAAAAAAATATTTAATATTTTTTTAGAATTTATACTCTCTTTTAAAGAATTTCTAAATATATATATATAAGGAATAAAAAAATAAGCTATGAAAACATCCTTAGTCATCAAACCTATTCCAATCGATATTGCATATAAAATACTCCATTTTTTATCATTAAAATAATCTGTCTTTATCAAACAATATATGTTAATAATCATTATTATCATTACATGATAATCTTGCCTGCCATAAAATCTAGTTAATCCATATACAGCAGGAACTAATGCAAACAATATCATTGCAATATTGCCTGTTTTTTTTGATGAGATTTCAAAAGAAATTTTATATATGCAATATAAACCTATTAGAAAAAATATGTAATTGATAAAAATTATAATTAAATCAAAATATTCTTTAGAATATAAAAAAAATAAATTTTTTGTAATATAAGGAATTAATGGAGCATTATAATATAATAGATTACTTCTAAAAACATCTAAAAAATGCAAAGAATCAACATTATAAGGTATAACTGGAGTGTTTAATTTCCACCAAACAAAGTTACCTAATGCATAAAAAATTGCAATAATAATAAAAATTATTATACTTTCGTTACATCTTTTATCATTTTTAATTATATTGATATTAAATATTTTCATACATTATTTTATTTAATCCTATTTTAAATTATATAACGAATTATAGCAAAATATTACAAACGGTTTATTTGATTTATTACCCCACCCACTTAAAATAAAATCTAACATTAATTCTTTATTTATTCAATACTATTCCTATTAATCAAGTATGATTACATAGAAAACAAATAAATTTGCCTCCCCCCTTTATATAATTATATTTGTACCATAAATTTTAAATATTTTGCGACTAATTTTATATTGTTACCGCATTAGAGTATGTCTATGACTGAAATATTTTTTACTGTAAAAATTTAAAATAGATAAATTTTTAATCATCTGTTTGTTTGAAAAAAATTGCGTTACATTATGATGTTAGAAATTTTTAAGTTCAGTGATGGCAGTAAAAAATATAAAGGAATATACTCTGCGGTGGGTCTTTTTGGTTACTTTTTAGACTCGTGATAAAAAGTAACTGTATTTTATCTTTTTATCTGTAAAAAATAAAAAATCCAGTCTTTCGACTAAATTTTTATTTTTTAATTGAACTGCCCGACCTGGATTCGAACCAGGAGACTTCTGCTCCAGAGGCAGATGTGTTACCAGTTACACCATCGGGCAAATAATTATTTACGATGGAACATATTCTACAAAAAGTTTGATTTTTTATCAACAAAAAAATAACAGCTAATATATAATTAGCTGTTATTTTTATTATTAAATGTATATTACCATCTATACGATGCACCAATATTTCCACTTAACATACTAGTACTTGAAGAAGTATCTGATGATAAATCTATGAACAAATTAACATCTTGTGTAAGTGTATATAATCCACCGATATTACCTGAAAAAACTGAACTTGAAAGTTTTGTACTTTCAATTTCAAATTTTTCATTAGGAATTTCAGCAAAACTTGCTGTCATAGTTAACTTATCTCCATCAACAATTTGTTTTGCAATAGCTGAAACATACCAATTAAATTTTGATGAATTATTACTTTGTAATCCTATTCCAACTCTAAAATCTGCCTTTGCATAATTACCACTATCTATACACAATTTTTGTTCGAGGTCACCTTTTTCTAAAATTTGATCATTAGAAGTAACTGTACAATTTAATCCTACTAATGGTTTTAAAATCATTGTATTATTAAGAGAATATTTATATGCAGCTTCTATATCAAAATTTAAAACATTAACAGAATAATCTGATTTTATTTCTTGATTAATAAATCTGATTTTTCTAGTTGCCTCATAATTTTGAATACCATATCCCATAAGACCTTTTATTTCAATATCATCATACTGGTAATAAGCATATGCATTAACACCGGCATCATTAATATCAGCCTTATCTTCTAATTGTTTAAATTGACCTGTTCCATAAAAACCGGATATACCAACAACAAAATCTTCAGTTGTAAAAGTATCAAATCCTGCAATTAAGCCTGAAACATTATTTTCAAACTTTGCATTGCCTTCATTCTTTTCAATACTTTGTGTATTTGTATATACTTGTGCCCAAATATTATTTTGGTCTCTATCTTCAAAATCTATTAATCTATTATAGGTCATATTGACTTTTGAATTTGCAAGTAATGCACTTGACTGAAATGAATTTGCATACATTAAGCCAGATAAATCAGCCATTGCTGTTATAAAAGACAAACTGTTTCCTGTATCTTGGTAGTCACCGTATAATTCATCCATTTTAGACAGAGTTGCATCAAAAATTACACTTGCAGAAGGATCATCACAAATATTATTTAAAGCATCCATCATAACTTGCTGATTAGTAGTTTTTTCCGGCAAAGTATAACTAGACCATCTTTGAAAAACATTTAATACGATTGAATTTCCTATAGACTCAACATCTGCTTTTAATCTTGCACTGCTAAGTATTATATTATCAAATATTGAAGCATTTAATGGGTCTAAAACACCTGTGTATGTTATAATTTCAAAACTTTTCTTTCTATTAAATTCTGAATTATCACCAATAATATTTACATCTAAAGTAACTCCGTTTTCAACTGTGACATTGCCAAGTACTTCTAATTGGTCATTGCTTGTTACACTGTTAGAACTTTTAACATCAACATATAAAGTTGACCC
>Ga0172377_10007921_pt1 | contig 10899 bp, 10 predicted proteins | sample Pumphouse3metaG_FD_119749 | JGI IMG/M metagenome (GOLD analysis project Ga0172377, IMG submission 119749) | Leachate microbial communities from a municipal landfill in Southern Ontario, Canada - Pumphouse #3 metaG | ecosystem: Engineered > Solid waste > Landfill > Unclassified | place: Canada... | reverse complement strand
TGGAAGTTGATCCCTTACTAAATTAATAATATTTTGAATCTCCACAGCAGCTACATCTATATTTTTATCATAGTTAAATTCAGTGGTAACTATTGATTTTCCTTCCATAGCCTTTGACGTTATTTTCTTAACTCCTTCTATTATTCCTAGCTTTTCCTCCAGAGGTTCATTTATAAGAGTTCCTATATCTGAAGCAGATACACCTTTATAAGTTGTAAACACACTTACCACTATAGGGTCTACATTTGGATTAAGTTCAGTTTTCATTGAAAAAAAAGAACTTATCCCCAAAAAAATAATAGCAATGGTAATGGCTAAGGTTGTGTAAATATGTTTTAATGAAAGACTAGTTAATGTCATCTATCTCACTTCCTTTGGATTATTATTCCAAATTAAAACCTTACTATTGTCTTTAAGATGGCTAATATTCCCAGAAGCTACAATGGTATTTTCATTTATGCCAGAACTAATTTCAATCATAGAGTCAGATTCCATTCCTGTTGTAACAAAGGTTTTCAAAGCTATCTCATTTTCAATAACATATAAATATTTTTTATTATTACTATCTGTGCTAATAAATTCTTTAGGAACTGTTAAAACATTTTCCTTCCTATTAACTAAAAGTTTTATTCTAGCAAACATATTTTCCTTGAAAAAATGATCCTTATTATCTAAATTTATTTCTATAAGGGTAAGTCCTGAATTACTATTTACAGATGGCATAATTTTATTAACTTTACCTTTATATAATTTTCCTGAATTGAATCTATGGAAATTTCAGCTTCCATACCCTCTTTTATAAATGGAAGATTTTTATTTCCAACTCCCAAGGTTATCTTTACAATGTCATCTACTCCAAGTTTAATAAGTTCATGTCCTGGAGAAATTACTTCACCTGATTCTGAAAATAAATTTAATATAACTCCACTTTCCTTAGCTTTTATATTAGTATATTCCAATTGATTTTTACAATCATTAAGATTATTTAAAGCTATTTTAAAATATGCTTCCATCTGACTTAAATCTTTTTCAATAAGTTTATTTCTAAGTCTTGATTGTTCCACTTGAATTTCTGATTTCTTTATATCAATATTTATACTTTCTTCTTGGGTTTCCACTTGTCTTAATTTATATTCTGCAGTTTTATATTTATTTTCACTATATTCAAAGGCTGATCTTGAAAGAGCTTCTTTTTCACAAAGTGTTTTATCCCTTAAATAATTTACTTTTTCAGTTTCAAAATTTGATTTTTCTTCAAGATTTTTATAATGCAATTCCTTTCTTTTTACAATTAAATTGTCTAGATTTAAAGTTGCTATTTCTATTTTTTTTTGAGAATCTTCAAGATTCAATTTTCCCTGTTCAACCTTTATTTCTGCATCTTCCTTCTCATTTTTTGAAATATTAAATTTTATTTTATAATCTTCTTTATCAAGAGTTGCAAGAATATCTCCCTTTTTAACTCTATCCCCTTCATCCACATATATTTTACTTATTATTCCATTTACTCTAGGAGAAATCATTACTTCCCTATTAAGCTTTATAAGACCTGTGTAATTAAAGGTCTTCACTAAAATATTTTTTTTAACTTGAAAAATCTCCACAGGAACTTTCTGATTTAGTTTTTCATTTGATATTTTAGGAGTTTTATTTTTTATTTTTCTTATTACAGTTGTACTCACCATTGTAATCATAATTATTGGTAACACAAAGATTAGTTTTTTTTTGTTTATTTTCATATTTTATCTCCCTTTAGGATGTCTTTTATATTTCCAGAGGCTTTCTTCATTTTAATCTCTGACATTTTATAGTTATAAATAGCCTTATAGTAATCTGTTTTCATTTCTAAAAGAAGATTTTGAGCATCTATAACATCAACAATTCTATTTTTTTCAGATTCATATTTTATTTTTTCTATTCTTAGATTTTCTTTAGCATATCCTATATTTTTTTTAGCTCTTTTTATATTTATCAAAGAAGTTTTCATTTGAAAATACGAATCACGAACTTCTAAATTTATATTGGACTTAAGTTCTTTAATTTTTTCATCTATTATATCTTTTTTTATTTTAGATTGCTTAATTTTCGAGGAAATTGTCCCCCCTTGAAAAAAATAATATTCAAATTGAATTCCCACATCCCAATTATTGTACTCTTTTAAATTTCCGTCCTCTTCCATAGTGTAATTTGCAACAAAGTCCACTGAAGGTTTTCTCTGTCCTTTAGATGCTTTTATTAAATATTCCTTTTCAGATTTTTCTTTCTCTAAACTTAGATAATCTTTACGATTCATATAAGCCTTAGCTATAATATTTTCAAGGGTATAATCTTGAAAAATTTCTTCATCTATGTCCTTTACAGTGACCTCACTCTCACTTGGCATACCTGTTAAATGAAATAAAAGTAAGTAACCACTTTTTAAATCATTTTTAATAAATTCTATCTCTTGTTCAGTTGTGATTATTTCAACATCTTCTTTTATTCCCTCTATTTTTATAGCTTTTCCCACATGAATAAATTCATCCACTATTCTTTTTTGTTCAACTAATTCATATAAATGTTCCGTATTTATCTTTAGCAATTTTTTATTTTCAAGTATTTTATAATATGTCTTGGCTATATTATATATAAGTTTATCCTCTTCCCAACTAAAATCCAATTTTTTTGAATCAACTGCTTGTGCTGCTGCTCTTTGATTCATTACAAGAGTTCCACCTCTATAAAGGGGGATTTCCATAGTAACAGCACTGGAATATTTCTCATTGTCCTTTACATAATCTCCATTTAAATAATCTCCTATGGCAACATTATTTTCATAATTTTTATGTGCCATTGTAATTCCTAATTTTCCTAATCTTTTCCCTTTGGCTATGTCTAGATCTTTTTCCTTTAGATGTACTCCATTTTTTTTTGATTTTAAATCATGGTTGTTTTTTAAAGCTTCATTTACAAATTCATTAAGATTCATAGTATATTTAGAATTTTCCTCTTTTGCAAAAATAGTAGATCCAATTATTATGAATATTATATTTATCCCTATGTATTTCAATAAAGATTTTTTCAATTTTTTCAAAGCATTCCCTCCTAATATATGTTATAAATTATATCTAACTCTAGAATATATAATAACATTTAACACTATAAAAGAGGTGTGATAACAGTCACGTTTAAAAAGATTTAATTAAAAAAATCAGATTCTTAGATATTATTCTAAGAATCTGATTTTCCGCATCTATATTATTGTTTTATTTTTTATCCCCTTGGAATTATTAATTTAACCTCTGTAAATTTTCCAACTTCACTGGTAATAATTATTTCTCCCTTTAAAAAATCAATAATATCCTTTACTATAGTTAGACCTAATCCATGTCCTCCCATACTTTTACTTCTAGACTTATCCACCCTATAGAATTTATCAAATATAAGGCTTATATTCTCTTCAGATATTCCTATTCCATGATCTCTTATTTTTATAATATAATTATCTTCAAAAGTAAGAAAAACCTCTATCAGATTATTTTCTCCATATTTTATAGCATTTTCTAATAAATTTAAAATCAATTGATTTAACAGGGCCTTGTCAGAAAATATTAAATGTAAATCCTTAGCCAAATAAAGTTTTATTTCTTGATTTGGATACAAAACTTTTAAATTACTTACTATATGTTTTATTTCCTCTTCAAGATTAATTTCCTCATAATAATTTTTATTAAGTTCCTTATCCTTTGCTAAAAATAAAAGTTTTTCAACTAGGGATATCATATTTTTATTTTCCTCTTCAATTGAAGTTAAGGATTCTAAAACTATTTTTTTATCATCAATACCCCATCTTTTTATCATATCAACATATCCACTGATTATAAAAAGAGGTGTTTTTAATTCATGGGAAGCATTATTTACAAAATCTATTTGGGAATCCATTTGTAGTTTCAATCTTTTCACCATATCAATGTATGATCCTTTAATTAAATTAAATTCCTCAAACTCATTTTTAAAATTAAGTTTTTTATTAAACTCATTATCTTTAAGTTCTAGGGAATTTAAATTTATATTATTTGTTGAATTATTCAAATCTTCAATGGAATTTAAAAATTTCACATAAAATTTCTTAGTTATATTCCTAGCTACTAATATTGTTAGAAATATCCAAATTATGGAAAAAATACTAAGAAGCGCCAATCTTTCATATTCCTTTGACATGTCCTTTATAACCTTTAATTTTATCGGACTCATTTCCTTTACATTTACTTCTTTATATAAAACTTTATACCTATACCCCTTGTAATTTCTAATACTATTTGATAAATTCATTTTATCAAAACCACTTAATATTTCCTTTAATAATTCCTCTTTGAGAATATTTTCATCTTGATTTTCAAACTTTTTTCTATTTTTTATCAATTTTCTTGGTACATAAAAATAATTTTTCCCTTGGTATTCTAAATTAATTATAGTTCTATCTGGTTTAGGACTTTCATCTAATGCCTCTTTGAAAAAAGTTTTGGGATCTTCTCCTAAAAAACCAACTTCCTGTTGAAAATCTAAAAACTCATAATTTACAAAGGTCTCAATGGATCTTATTTGATTTTTTATATTTTTGTACATATATGAGCTATAAAAGGAAATTATACCTATGTATGATATACAAAATACCACTATTATTTTTTTATAATTTTTACTTAATTCCTTTGAAATGTATTTCATGCTCCCCCTTTAAATCTAGTTACATTTTAAGATATATCCAAATCCCCTTACAGTTTTAATGTATTTTTTTTCCTTTGTTTCTATTTTTTTCCTAAGGGCATTTATATATACATCTATAATTTTATTATCCCCTTGAAAATCCCAACCCCACACATCTTCTATTAGTTTTTCTCTAGATAGAACAATTTCTTTATTTAACATTAAAGTGTACATTAGATTATATTCTGTCTTTGTTAGTTTAGTTTCCTTTTCATTAATATAGAATATCTTTTTTTCACTATCAATTTTAAGATCATTATACTTAATAAAATTACTTGAATAAAAATCCTTTTTATTTCTAAATATAACCCTCATTCTTGCAAATAATTCCTGAATATTAAAGGGCTTTGTTAAATAGTCGTCAGCTCCCATATCCAAAAGTTCTATTTTATTTAATATTTGATCCTTTGCTGTTAAAATTATTATAGGTATATTAGATGTTTTTCTTATTATTTTACAAATCTCTTCCCCTGAATATTTGGGAAGCATTAAATCCAAAAGAATCAAATCAAAATTTCCCTCTTTAAACTTTCTTATACCAATTTTTCCATCTTCAGCTAAATCAACTAAATATTTTTCATGAATTAGTTCCATCTTTAATAATTTTCTTATTTTTTCATTATCTTCAATTATAAGTATTTTTTTCATGTTCCACTTCCTTCATAATATATATAATATAATAAATATTATAACATTTTTATTAAAATTGCATTAATATTTTTATAAAATTTTAATCTAATTTTAATAAAAATACATTACTATTGTGTATAAACTAAATTTGGAGGTGACCTGTGATATTAATAATTCTAATTATAATGGCAATTGCAAAATAAAAGATACCTAAAAGGATGTGAAAACTTGAAACTTAACTACAAAAAATCAATAATTAAATTTACTTTTATATATTTAGCTATATTTATACCTTTAATGTTTTTTAGATTTCCTGATATTAGAAATGAAATTAAATATCTAGCTATAACAAGGGAGTCTCTAAATAACAACTTATTTATTTTAAATTATTTAAATAATCTTTACCCAGATAAGCCACCATTTTATTTCTGGATATTAAAAACAATTGACGTGTATTTTCCAAAGTATTTTTTCCAGCTTGGAATCTTAATTGGGAGTATCATCCCATCTTATATTATTTCAATACTTAGCTATAATTTTATATTGAACTTTAAAAAAACCTATAAATTTATTGAACCTTTAAGCTTTACCATAACTTTAGCATTGATTGCTTCTCCTTTATTCATAGGAGGTACCAGTGTTTTAAGAATGGATATGTTAATGTATTTATTTATTTTTTCCAGTATCTATTTATTTTTTAATATGTACTATGGATTTAAAATAATAAATTACAAAAATTTAATTTTCATGTATGCATTTATTTTTTTAGGACTTTTTACTAAGGGTATTGTTGGATTTATTGATCCTATTATCATTATTTTAAGTTTTCTATTGCTTAATAGAGATTTAAAGTTCCTAAAAAAGATTCATTTTACAAAGGGGGTTATATTTATTTTTATCTCCATAGCCCTGTGGTTTTTTAAGGTTTATACTTCTCATAATGGAATAAATTATTTAAATCTTTTACTAGGGGAAGAAACCCTAGGTAGAATTGTAAAATCAAAAGCCCATGTTAGAGGTATAGCTTACTATTTAAAACATTTACCATTAGTTTTAATTCCCTATGGTATAGGAGTATTTTTCTCAATACATCACTATATAAAAAATATTAGAAATTTTAAAAATTGGAAGGAGCTAGAAAAAATATTTTTCTCAATGTCCCTACCTCTATTTATTCTTTTATCCCTTGCAAGTGGTAAGTTGCTTATATATTTACTTCCTGTTTTATATGGATTCATTGGGTTAACTATTTTATATTTAATTAAATTTAAAGATAGACATTTAAATAAAATACTTATAAATATAGCTCTACTTAATTTAATAATCCCATTTATTATAAATAAAAAGTTAAATAGAGATAATTCTATACATAAAACTTTAAATATAATTAGTTCCACAATGTTATCATTAATATTTCTTGTTTCTATAAATGGAAATTTTTATAGCAAGCACTATACACTTAAACCAATTATAAAAAAAATTGAAGATATGCCTGAAGAAAATATATATGCCTACAGGTTTGAAGATTTCCAAAATGCTAAATACATAATTAATAAAAATATTATTCCAATCAACAATGGAACTACCCTTATTTTACCTAAGGAAAGCTTTATTATTACAAAGTCAAAAAGAAAAGAAGACATTTCCAAAGACTTTAAAAATGCAAAGATAATTCTAAAAAACAAAAAATATTATTTATATAAAATTTAAAACACAAGGGGAGACATATGAAAAGAATATCAGTAATAGCACCAGTTTATAATGAGAAACAAAATATTACAAGATTTATTAATGAAGTTGAAAAATCTCTAAAAAAGGAATTTAACTCCTATGAAATAATTTTAATAGATGATGGAAGTTCAGATGGAAGTAGTTTAATACTTGATCAAGCTATGCATGAAAATGCCCATGTGAAAACATATCATTTTTCAAAAAACAACGGACAAACAGCTGCAATTGATGCTGGATTTAAAATGGCAACTGGGGACTTAATTGTAACAATGGACTCAGATTTACAAACTAATCCTAATGATATTTACTTACTTTTAAAATATATAGATACATATGATATGGTTAATGGATGTAGAAAAACAAGGGAAGATGGACTTAAAAGAAAAATCCCTTCTGCTGTTGCAAATAAAATCAGAAATTTTATCACAAAGGACAATATTACAGATACTGGATGTCCATTGAAACTATTTAAAAAAGAAGTTGTAGATAGTTTTTATTTATTTGAAGGAATGCACAGATTTTTACCTACCCTTGCAAAAATAAATGGCTTTAAGGTAATTGAAATTCCAGTTAGACATTATGACAGGGAATTTGGAACATCTAAATATGGAGTATTTAATCGTTTATTTAAAAGTTTAAAGGATGCCCTTGCAGTTAGATGGATGAAAAAAAGACATTTAAATTACAATATTGTGAAAAAGGAGGACTAATGACTCTTAACTTTTGGATGATAATTGGCTTTGTTGGACAAACTTTCTTTTCAATGAGATTTTTAGTTCAGTGGCTAGCAAGTGAAAAAGCAGGGAAAAGTATTATTCCCTTTTCATTTTGGATTTTTAGTTTAATGGGTAGTTTTTTTCTTTTGACGTATGCTATCTATAGGAGGGATCCTGTATTTATTTTAGGACAAACTCCTAATTTATTTATTTATTCTAGAAATATTTATTTAATAAAATGTAAAAAAAGGAGATGTAATAATTAATGAAAATACTTGTAACAGGGGGAGCTGGATTTATAGGTTCCCATCTTTGTGAAAATCTACTATCTTTAGGACATCACATTATAAATATTGATAATTTTCATGATTTCTATGGAAAAAATATAAAAATTAAAAATGTTTTAGAAAGTACAAATAATAAAAAATATATTTCCACAGTTAAAGATATTGAAAGTTTAATTAAAATAGTTAATTGTGATACATATAAATTATACTTTAATGACATTAGAAATCTTGAGGACTTGGATAATATATTTGTAAAAGAAAAGCCTCAATTGGTAATACATTTAGCTGGACTTGCTGGAGTTAGACCATCTATAATGAAACCTTTACTTTATGAAGATGTTAATGTACGGGGAACTATGAATTTACTAGAGCTTTGTAAAAAATATAGCGTTAATAAATTTATACAAGCTTCATCATCTTCTATTTATGGAAATAACACTAAGGTTCCCTTTAAAGAAACTGATATAGTTGATTTTGCAATTTCTCCCTATGCTTTTACTAAAAAATCAGCAGAGGTAATAGGACATGTATATCATAAACTATATAATATTGACATGTTTCAATTGAGATTTTTCACTGTTTATGGACAAAGACAAAGACCTGACCTTGCAATTCATAAATTTGTAAAATTAATATTAGAAAATAAAGAAATTCAAATGTTTGGAGATGGATCTACCTATAGAGATTACACATATATTCAAGATATTATCCAGGGTATTTTAAAATCCATGGATTACTTATTAGTAACTAATAATGTCTATGAAATATTAAACCTAGGTAGCTCTAATCCTATTTCTCTAAAGGAAATGATTGAAACTATTGAAAAGGTTTTAAATAAAAAGGCTAAAATAAAACATTTACCTATGCAACCTGGAGATGTTGATAAAACTTACGCAGATATAAGTAAAGCTAAAGAGCTTATATCCTACCAACCAAAAACATCATTTGTCAGTGGAATAGAAAACTTTTTTAATTGGTACAAGGAGGATTAATACATGAATATTGCAGTAATTGGAACAGGTTATGTGGGACTAGTTCAAGGAATTATAATGGCAGATTTCAATCATAATGTAACCTGTGTGGATATAGATATTGATAAAATAAACAGACTACAAAGGGGGGAAGTTCCAATATATGAACCTGGATTAGAAGAGCTTTTAAAGAAGAATATTCTTAGGAAAAAAATCACCTTTACATCAAATATAAAATCTGCAATTAAAAATTCTGAAATTATATTTATAGCAGTGGGAACACCTCCAGCAATGGACGGATCTGCTGACTTACAATATGTTTTAAATGTAGCAAGGGAAATTGGTAAAAACATTGAAAATTATAAGGTTATTGTTAATAAATCAACTGTACCAATAGGAACTGGAAAATTAGTAAAAGATACTATAGAAAATGAACTGAAAAAAAGAAATTCCCCTGTGGAATTTAATATCGTTTCCAATCCTGAATTCTTAAGAGAGGGAAAAGCAGTTGAAGATTGCCTTAACCCTGATAGAGTTGTTATAGGTTATAACAGCATAAAAGCCCTAAATATTATGAAAGAACTATATACTAAGCTAGAGGAAAAAAACATTCCCTTTGTCTTTACAAATATAGAAACTTCTGAAATGATAAAATATGCATCTAACGCTTTTCTAGCTGTGAAAATATCATTTATTAATGAAATTTCCCTTTTAGCAGAAAAAGTTGGAGCTAATACAGATGACATATCCCTTGCTATGGGAATGGACAATAGAATTTCCCCTAAATTTTTAAAATGTGGACCTGGATATGGAGGTTCTTGTTTTCCAAAAGATACCAAGGCCCTTGTTAAAATTGGAGATAATGTTGGGGAAGAAATGTCAGTTGTAAAGGCTGCTATTTATGCTAATGAAAAACAAAAATTTAAAATTGTTGAAAAAATAAAAAAAGAAATGAATGGACTAGAGGGAAAAATTATTGGAATACTTGGGCTTTCCTTTAAGCCTGATACTGATGATGTGAGAGATGCACCTAGCATTGATATTATAAAACATTTAATAAACAATGGGGCCAAAATAAATGCATACTGCCCTAAGGGAATGAAGGAAGCTAAATGGAGGTTGCATGATTTTAATAATAAAATCCTTTACTGTGAAAATGAGTATGAGGTTTCAAATAAAGCAGACTCAATTGTATTAATAACTGAATGGTCTCAGTTTGAAAACTTAGATTTAAATAAAATAAAAAAAAATATGAGGGATAATTTCTATTTTGATTTAAGAAATATCCATAATAAAAATACTGAAATAAAAAAGACATTTAAATATTTTCCCTTTGGAAAAAAAAATCATCCTATTATCTCATAATAGGATGATTTTTTTTCTTTTTATAATATTTATCATAATACCTTAACATTAATCCAACAACAATTAATGGAAACAAAAATACCATTGTAAACCATTTTACTAAACGATTTGAAGATTGATTAATATATTGCATATAGCCTCCTAGGAATAATTAATTTGATTCCTTAACTATTCTAATCATATCTAAAACTTCCATTTTTATATCTGTCTTAACTCTAACTTTTGAATTGGGATTTGCAAATAAAGTGTCATATTCATGTCCACGTTTATCGATTAATGTCATTATAGGTAGAGTAAATTCAATTGCCTTTGTATTTGGAGTAACAACCTCTAAAACTTCCCCTGTTTCCACTCTATTTCTAATAGCTAAAATATATTCATCACTTGATACTTTTTCAATAACTTTAGCAACTAATTGATGAGTTTGGCTATATGAATTTCTATCATTATAGTTTT
>Ga0172377_10007919_pt1 | contig 10901 bp, 8 predicted proteins | sample Pumphouse3metaG_FD_119749 | JGI IMG/M metagenome (GOLD analysis project Ga0172377, IMG submission 119749) | Leachate microbial communities from a municipal landfill in Southern Ontario, Canada - Pumphouse #3 metaG | ecosystem: Engineered > Solid waste > Landfill > Unclassified | place: Canada... | reverse complement strand
TCATAACCAAATCGATCAGCCATCGTTATTTGACAAGATAATCAATAAATAATCACCAGCCGCCCTGCCGGCATGGCCGGCGAATACAAAGCCACCAGACCTAAGTCTGGTGGTCGATTACTTATGTTATAATTGTGTAAGACTAAATAAAAGAATCTTATGATTAAACCAAATAAATTAGAAGTAGGCGATACCATAGGCATAATCGCGCCCTCTCGTCCGATAACACACATAAAAAAAGAGCTGGATGCTGGAATAAAATTATTGGAAGCAAAGGGTTTCAAAGTAAAGTTGGGAAAGAATTTAAATAAGAAACTTTACTATTCGGCCGGGAGTGCAAAAGAGAGGGCGTCTGATTTGAATGCAATGTTTGAAGATAAGAGTGTCAAAGCGATTATCTGCGCTACGGGAGGAATCACCTCAAATCAGATTTTGGATCTGATCGACTATGAAGCGATTAAGAAGAACCCCAAGATTTTCTTGGGTTACAGCGATATAACCACTTTATTATCGTCTATACATAAGAAAACGGGGCTTATCGTGTTTCATGGCACGGATCTTTGTGATTTGCATAAGCTAAGCGCGGGAGCGAGGGATTTTCTCTTCGATATGTTAATGGGAAAGAGCGAGCAATATTGTTTACCGGCAGAAATAAGCGTCGTCAAAAGGGGCAAAGCCAGCGGCAAGCTAGCAGGAGGCAATTTAGTGCTCAATAATGCATTGCTAGGAACAAAATACTTCCCCTCATTTAATAAGGCAATCTGGTTTTGGGAGGAGGCAGGGGAATGTCCGGCGGCTCTGGATCACGCGCTGCATCAATTCAAGCTATCCGGGAATCTGGATAAGATTTCTGCTATGGTCATCGGCTATCTTTCCGGTTGCGTGGATAAAAAATACAAAGAAGACAATCGTCCAATAGAAGATATCGTTTTAGAGCTGACCAAAGGCTATGATTTTCCGATTATAAAAGTCCCATATTTTGGTCATGATACTTCTGACTTTTATACACTTCCCATCGGAGCAACAGCGGAAATAGACACTGCACGGAAAGAATTCAAGATAATAGAATCTCCGGTTCAATGAGACTGTTCGTTTCGGAAGATAGACTCCTGGTTCGATGCCTTGGAAATAGGTGTGACGGCTTCTGGGAGGTCCTACGGAAAAGAACAAGAATGAAGATTATTCTGTGTTTGTTTTGTTTGAAGTCAGCAATCAGATTGGGAGTCGATTGGGAAAGATGAGGCTCTTATATGGGGTGAAAATGAACTGCGGGCAGTCCGGTTTTTGCCGATATTTGACTTTTTAGATTTTTCAATCTATTGTATATATAGCCATCATCAATTAATATATATATGTATAAGATTCAAATAATAATTAATCATTGTAACTATCTTATTTTTTCAAGCACTCTGTCTATTTAGGATAGGGCGTTTTTTTTGAAACCAAAATCGTTTAAATATAAAAAGAAGGAGGGGGCTAAATTATTCAATTATAGAATCATGAAAAAGCGATTATCCGGTATTATTATTGCATTTTTAATTGCTATCATTGTAGTTCCTTTTACGTGGGCTATGCAAAGTAGTCAGACTCTTCCCCCGGGAACAGAAGGCGACTCAGAGCAAGAAGTAACTGAAATCAGTTCTTTTAATGAGCGTCTTGCCATATTGGTGGCGTCGAATGGACGTTTTAATATCGGTGCTTTCCCGGACTTTATAACAGGAGGCTCGACTAGCGAGAGCTGGGATCTAACCTATAGCTGGCCGAGGACGCCAGGAACATCCTTTACAACCTTTCGAATTGATGGAGTGGATAATGTATATGGCGATTCAGGAACGGTGGTGCAAGCTCCTGCTAATACAAATCAGCACACCAATCAGAGTAAGTGGATAGTAGGGGATATCGAGATAACACAAACGCTTCAAATCGTCTTGAACAATCAAACTAATGAAGAGGATGTCGCAAAGATTTCCTATGATGTAAAAAAACGTTGGCTCGGTTGCTCATGAAGTGGGCAGTCGCGTTATGCAGGATACGGAATTGAATGATAACGATGGAGCTCCTTTTCGTGTGCCCGGGGATGGCATTATTACTACTGAAAAAGAATATTTAGGTTCAGCAGTGCCGGATAATTTCACTGTATATTACAATCTCACAGACAATCAGCATGTCGCCGCGGCAACTCTTAAAAGCGGCGGAGCCACTGTTCCAGATCGGCTCGTGTTCGCTCATTGGGGGTGGATTACCGATTCTGACTATGATTATACGGTTGATCTGGGACGCTCTCTGACTTCTGACAGCGCATACGCGGTGTATTGGAATCCTACCACACTTGCTCCGGGAGAATCGCACATATGCGACCCTTTATGGTTTGGCTCAATTGCATGCGGATCTTACGCCGCCACTTGCTCTCGGTATTACTGCTCCGGCGACATTATCTGTAATCAATAATGCTTATTCGCCGAATCCGTTTTCGATTACGGCAACGGTATTTAACAACGGCTCAGCCACGGCGGAAAACGTAGAACTGACTTTGAATTTGCCTGAAGGATTGTCTCTCGCGTCGGGCACACCGATGCAATATATCGGCGACTTTGCCGTCGGACAGGAACGACAAATTTCCTGGAATGTCAAAGCGGTGCCTCGAAATAGCGAGAGGACTCTCACATATTCAGTCGACGCAACCGCATCCAATGCGTCAGCCAAAAACGTACCCGGGCAAATCTTTTTGCCGTCAGCGAGTCCATTCATCCTATATACGAATACAGACAATACTTTCTATCACAATTTTACAGGGACGAGTGTAACCACTCCCGCGATTGTCGATCCGATCAATTCCGTCTACGGGAATTATCTGCATTCTATGCGTGATATAAGTATCTCCGATCGAGGATTGCCTATCGAATTTGTTCGTTCGTACAACTCCCTCAGTGAAGAGAACAGCTCTCTCGGTAATAAATGGACCAATACTTATAACATACGTTTAAACGAGTATTCTAACGGTGTGACGTTTGTTAATTCAGACGGCAGGCGGGATTTCTTTGAACTGCAATCCGACGGGAACTATGTACCCACACTTGATGTTTTGAGCAAATTGCAGAAAAACGACGATGGAACTTTCTCGCTTACTGCCGTAGATAAAACGGAATATTATTTCGACGAAGAAGGAAAGCTATTATCCGTAATTGACGCGAATAACAATACTTTGTCTCTTGCTTATGATGAGAATGGTAATCTCGCAGAGGTTTTCGCGCCGACCGGTAGGAAGCTCATTTTTGAGACGGACACAGAGGGGCGCATTATCTCCATTACGGACCCGGCGGGAAGAATATACGCTTATACATATGACACAGCAGGGGACTTGGTCAGTGCCACGAACCCGGCTGGCGGAGTAACGCAGTATGCGTATGGCGAAAACCATAACCTAACATCAATCACGGACGCCAAGGGAAACACTGTGGCTGAAAATGAATATGATGAGGAAAACAGAGTGGTAAAACAAACCGACGGAAGAGGAAACGCTGGCACATTCCAATATGATACAGTTGAAAGAGTTACCACTTATACCAGCTCGCAAGGCGGGTTGTGGAAATATTATTACGATGAGTCTTTTCGCGTAACCAAGCAAATCGACGCGGCGGGAAATGAAAGTCTGTCGTCTTTCGATGCGAATAATCGGCTTATCGCATGGACGGATCAGAACGGAAATACGACCTCTTATGAATATGATGAAAACGGCAACACGATCTGCGTGACTGACGCTCTCGGTAACGATCGCACTTTTTCTTACGATGAGGAAAATAATCTCATTTCATCAACGGATGAACTTGGGAATTTAACATCATACACTTATGATGCGCAAGGAAATCTGATTATAGTCATAAACCCGCTCGGAGCGGAAACAAATTTTGCATATGACGCATATGGACAGCTTGCAACGGCAACGGATGCACTAGGCGGAGTGATAACCTTTGCGTACGATGCGCAAGGCAATCCGGTCAAGGCTACAAACGCAGTCGGTGGAGAAGTAGATTTAGAATATAATTCAGCGAACAGTTTAACGGAAAGAACGGATCCGAACGGCGATCGCGTATCTATGGAATATGATTCGCTCGAACGGCTTACGAAGATCACCAATGCCCTGGGAAACAGCAGCGTGTACAGCTATGATGAGGTGGGGAACGTGGTGGAAGCCTCCGATGCGTCAGCTGCCACAACTAAATATGTATATGACGCAAATAATAATCTCATCAGTGTTACCGACGCAATGGGCGGAATAACGCAATATGGTTATGATATGCTTAATCATCTCGTTACGACGACGAATGCAGCAGGCAATATGGTGCAATATGAAAATAACACACTCGGTCAAGTAACCAAGACAACAGATTCATTGGGTAATAGTAGCACCTTTGTATATGACGGTGCGGGAAATGTCACGGCGGTGACAACAGCAGAGGGTAAAACTGTTTCTTATGAATACGATTCGCTAAATCGGCTGGTGCGCAAGAATTTTTCCGATGGCACTTCTGCACAGTTCGCCTATGACGCGGCTGGGAATCTCACAAGCGCGGAAAATCAGTTTGTCACATATACTTACACCTATAACGCTCTCGGTCTCGTTACATCTTTCGGAGACTCCAGATTTGGTATAACGACATACGCATATGACACTCTGGGTCGCCGCACGCAGACGACGAACGAAAACGAAAGTCTGCGATATGGATATGATGAATTGAGCCAATTGACTGATATATCCGACAGTGCTAATGAAGCATATACTTTCAAATATGACGCTGCCGGTCGACGCACCGAGTTTACTCTGCCGAATGAGATAACTACGCGTTACACTTACGATACTGCCGGACAGCTTCAATCGTTGATAGCAAGCCCGTCGCGCGGATCTGATATTTTCTCTGAAAAATATACCTATGATGTCCGCGGTAATCGTTCTTTGAAACAAACGGACCAGTGGCAAACAATGTATGAATACGATCCTCTCGCAAGACTGACACAGGCCTTTACACAATTGGAATCAAAAGATGATTCACATCCATGGCAAGGAGGTCACGGATATGGCAACTCTTCTTCCAATTCTTCTCACAACAATTCCGGGGATTCTTCGCGAAAGTGGGAGGAAAGCTATGCTTACGACAGCGTAGGAAATAGGGCGGAGGGGCCACAGAGCGAATCCTATTTCTATAACCAAGCAGACGAACTGCTTCGCATAAATGACAGCTCCAACAATTCTTCGTCGCAAGGTGGAAGTGGTAACTGTCCTTGGTCGTGGAATGACGATGGATGCGAAGGCACAGAAAATTGGAGGGGATATTCGCAGAACGGTTGCCAAGCCCATAATCAAGGGAACGATTCCTGTGGAAAATGCAATGGGCACTCTGATTCTTCTGATTCCTTTGTGTTCTCTTATGATAAAAACGGGAATATTATTGCAAAAACAGGCGAGCAGGATTGGCAATATATATATGACGACGAAAACCGTTTGATTGCAGCGAAACAAACACTAAGCAACAAAAAGGTAAATAGCATCGAGTACACATACGACCCGTTCGGGCAAAGGATTCAAAAAAAGTCGTATTTGACAGTGGAATCTTCACGTGGACGGTCCAATAAACAAGATGAAAAAACAGAACAATATCGCTATGACGGAGAAGATATCGTGGCGATATATGACGGATCAGGTGAATTGCAAATGACTTTTGTACACGGCCCCGGCATCGATGAGCCTTTGAGCGTTACGTATTATAAGAAACAAAATTCCAAAAAGGACAAAGTGAAAAAAGAAACAAACTATTACACCGCTGACGCTCTCGGTAGCATAGTTCGGCTTACAGACAAAAAAGGAAACATCGTAGAGTCTTACGAATACGACAGCTTCGGTAACTTCCGTGACTCGGAGGATGATATGTCACAACCATACGCATATACGGGGCGGGAATATGACGAGGAGACTGGACTTTACTATTATCGAGCAAGATATTATGATTCGAGTGTGGGGAGGTTTATTAGCAAGGATCCGATTGTGGGATTTATCGAATATCCTAGCAGTCAGAATAGATATTCTTATGTGACGAATAATCCGGCAAGGTATGTGGATCCGTTCGGATTAAGCAAGTCAGATGTGTCTTTGACGGGACGAGGTAGCGAAGTGGGTATATTGGGTTATCAGCAGCAAGAGTTAGGGCTGCTCCAGATGATTATTACGAATATCCCTTCTTCCGCGGGAATATGTGTAAATGGCGAAGGTGGGATAGGAGCTCTTGTAAGCGCTGGGGGGTGCTTTGTGGTAACGCCTGGAGGTATTGGAATCGTACCGAATGCCGGATTTCTTGGGTCGACGGGCGGATCTGTTGGTTGGGATGCGCAGGTTATGATTTCAAATGCCAAAACCGTAAAAGATTACGAAGGATTAGATATTACAGTAGGAGGTTCTGCTAAATTAGGCGGTGGTGTAAGTGCTGATTACTCTTATGGAACAAATGGAGGATGGTCGTTAGCGGTTGGCGGAGGTGAAGGTGCCAGCGGGACGCTATTGGCAGTGCCAGTGCCGGCAGAATTTCACGGAGGCATCCAAAATAATGTGGCGATACCGATATGGGGCAGATAAATTTATAATTAACTGAATATTATGATAATTCAACTGATGGTATCTTTCTTTCTCACGCTGTGCTTTTTACTCGATATAGTAATGGCATATAAGTATATGCAGGCTAATACCAAATTTCAAAATATATACCAGAGAAAACTATCGCCCCCAATCCCTTTTACCCCAGAAGCCATGAAGAAAGAGGTAGGTCAAGACCCTCTTGCAATATTTAAGCTTGCACCTAAATTGTCACATTTGCATCTCAAGGCTATTTGCGGGCATATTGATGATGTTGAAGTCAGATCGGCTCAGAAAGAGGTTCGAAAGTATATATTATATTTTTTCTCTTTCGGATTTGCAGGTATGTTGGTTGTGGGGATACAGATGGTTCTAAATCTGATGTTTAATATAAATTAATAATATATGGATATCAGCGGCATCGCAGCAATATTATTATTGACCCTAATAATCGCATATTCCTTAGGAAAAAAATCAGGCAGAGAAAAGAAAATGGTTTATCAATATCTTGGTTATAGCATATTCGGTTTTGTTGCTATAAATATTCTTTTATATGTAATGAGAAATGTCCTGGATGTGCCGGCTCCCGCGTTAGGAATAATATATTACATATCGTTATATTGGGCAGCTTCAGTACTCGGTTCGCTGTTGGCATTGTCCAGAAGTTTAATCAGGAGATAAACTTTTATCTCGCAAAGCAACTAAGGTTTTCCAAGGATGATGTCAGTTTGAAGGAGCTCGGCTGGATGGCTTAAAGTATTTTATTGATTATTTGCATTTGATTGGCAAGAAACGTAACAATGATGCTTCGTCAGGCAGGGGCAAGGACAGTCCTTTTGAATGCGTAAGGACTGTCCTTTTAGACACGAATACGACAGCTTCGGTAACTTCCGTGACTCGGAGGATGATATGTCACAACCATACGCATATACGGGAAGGAAATATGACGAAGAGACTGGACTTTACTATTATCGAGCAAGATATTATGATTCGAGTGTGGGGAGGTTTGTGAATAGGGATCCAATTATCGGGTTTGCAGTTTCTCCTCAAACTTTGAATAGATACGTGTATGTGACGAATAATCCAGTAAGGTATGGGGATCCCACTGGTGAGTATGAGATTCATATTAGCTTTACAACAAATATCGGCCTTGGCGTTGCGGGTGGAAATACGTGGTCATTCGGAGTCGCCGATGATGGATCATACGGTTTATCGGTTGGTGCGAATGTTGGTGGTATTTCTGGCATAGACGCTTCGGTCGGTTTAGGTCTTGGATACTCTAATGCAGAGACATGGAGTGATACTGAAGGTATAGATGTTTATGGAGGGTGTGGCGGAAAATTTATATTTGGAGGAGATATAAACACCAACTTTTCCAAAGGTGGCTACAGTGGAACTGATATTAGCGTTGGTGTTGGACTACCAATTCCTTCTACATACGTAGTCGGTGGAGTTAATAGCACCGTTGTAGTTATGGATCGTAATATTAAACAAGACTTGCAAGATATGCTAACGGGTATAAAGACTTTGGTTATACCGACAAAAAATGCTATGTCGAAATAATAACTTTGGAAAACTTTGCAATATCTAAAGGCTTGCATAATTCCCTGGAGAAAAGGCCTGAAAACTACAACTATTTATGCAAAAATTTTTTTCTTATGACGCCCTGTAATATTCTTATTTGGGCATCGTAGGGTTATTCATTAAATCCATATACAAATGACAACAGAAACAAAATCAAATTATAAATTTCGAGGGGGCTTAAGTATCGGTATTTTTGGTAGTACATGGCCAAACGGAATACTGGAAGTCAGTCAGGCCTCTTTAGTTCTGCGAGACGAACTGATGAAGAAAGAATACAAGCTCTCCAAAGGGGACATTATTCGGATTGAGGTTAAAAAATATTTTCCAATTATTGGTTATGGAATACGGATATATCATAACAATAAAAGATATGACAAAAGTATGTTTTTCTGGTATTGGAGCTACCGTATGGATAAGCTAACTAATGCCTTAAAAGAACTCGGGTGGATGGCTTAAATCATCCTAGTGTTCTGTGATAGAGAAGATATCGTGGCGATACACGACGCCCACTGCGAATTGAGATTTATGAATATGTAATGGTTAGATTTAACCTTTATTTAAATGTATATTTATCGCACTTCGGAACATAGACGCTTCCCGGTTCAATACCTTGAAAATAGGTTGCAACAGCTTCTACGAGGTCCTGCTAGAGATATTGAAACAGTCCATCAAAGGTCTGTTTTAATTATTATACAGACTAATCGAATTGATAGAATCGGGGTATGCCGTTTTTAGAATTGGTTATTACAGACAATAAAAAATACCGTAAATGATTAAAATTGATTACGATATTGAATGCTTTTATATTTTCACTTGTTCTTTATATTTTTTTATAAAATGGGGATAGAGAGAAACCTATGTTCTCTCTGGGAGTATGGATTAGTCCTGTTTTTTGGCATCATTGTTTTGATCCATTTGGTTGACAGTAAGCATTGCGGTTCTGATTTGATCTGCAATATCAGACATTGCTCCTGGTGAATGGGGAATGACAAGTACATTAGTTTTCGAAGAAGCTCCGACTTCTTTGATAGTATCGAAGTACTGTGTCATCAAGACAAGCTGCATTACGTCCTGTGGTGTAGAGCCAACTACGCTACCTTGGAATTCGCTAACTGATTTACTGAGACCATTCACAATTGCTTCGCGCTGGTCTGCGATACCCTTTCCTTGAAGAGCCTTGCTTTCAGCTTCAGCTTGAGCTGCTTTTACTTTTAGGATACGATCAGCTTCTCCTTTCTCGTTTGCCGCGATGCGCATCAACCGCGAAGCATTGATTTCATTCATTGCCTCTTTTACCTTTTTATCGGGATCGATGTCCGTAACTAATGTCTCCAGTATATCATAACCGAAGTTACTCATAGTCTGCGAGAGCTCGCTATTAATCGCTTCTGCAATTTCATCTTTTTTTTCGAATACATCGTCAAGTTTCATTTTCGGAACGCGAGCTCTAACAACATTGAACACGTACGAGGTAATCTGTTTCGTCGGATTCTGCAACTTGTAAAAAGCCTCGTAAATTTTATCTTCTAATACGAAGTACTGTACTGAAACCGTTACATGCATAAAGACATTATCCTGCGTCTTCGTTTCAACCGTTACGTCGAGCTGCTGAACACGTAGATTCACGTACCCGGCGATAGCTTCGACCAAAGGCATCCTGGCATTGAGACCCGGATGTGCCAAACGAACAAATTTGCCGAATCGCTGTATTATTGCCGTTGTTTGTTGTTCTATCTGGAAAATAAACATGATACTCCTCCTTTTTGATGTTTTTGTCTTGTGTCTATTGAGATGTCCTAATCCCAGGGCAACCTTTATCCTTTTAGCAGAATTACTTATGTCTGTCAAGTCTAAAAAACAAGAAAATCGAAAGTTTATTTACCTTAATCTATAATAAGCTGGATATATAATTTTGGCAGAGACCTATCCTTATCACACTTCGGAACATAGGCACTTCCTGGATCAATGCCTTGGAAATAGTTTGCGATGGCTTCTATGTGGCCCAGCGTTGGCAATGTCATGAGACGTTGTTTTTTTGTATCTTTTGGATTTTTGTCGGAGATTTTTCAAAAACTATCTTTTATATTAATATAAGATAAATTATTAGACTATTAAATCTTATTATGATTAGCAGCAATGCATCATCCAAAAAAATAATTCTGGGTATTATCGTTTTAGCATTTGTAGTGATAGCTGCAATGCTGTATCATTTTTCGTTAAAAGAATCCTCAAAAATTGTTACTCAGACAAATACCGACCAACTAACAGCTGGCACAACCCCTGCAACTAGCCAGAATGTCTCCGATCACGACGGGTGGAAAACATCCGACAAGGACGGTATCGTATTTCAGTATCCAGAGAGACTAGATACGCGATATATCAGCGCCAACGAATGGCCACCGGAAGTCATTGTTAACGCCGGAGAATATTCCTGTGTTCAGTCGCAAAATGAGGAGGGCGGTCCAGACGAGACGGTATTACAGCAAGTGATAAATGGCGGGACTTATTGCGTGAAGACGACAAGCGAAGGAGCAACCGGAAGCGAATACAGAACCTACTCTTATACTGATCCCCAAAATGATAATCTTGTTATAAGTAATTTCATTTTGCGCTATACGAACTGTGATGTCTATAATAATGATACTGACCTCGAGCAAGAGCAGTATCGAGAATGCATCAAAGAAGAATCATCTTTTAG
>Ga0172377_10007918_pt1 | contig 10903 bp, 9 predicted proteins | sample Pumphouse3metaG_FD_119749 | JGI IMG/M metagenome (GOLD analysis project Ga0172377, IMG submission 119749) | Leachate microbial communities from a municipal landfill in Southern Ontario, Canada - Pumphouse #3 metaG | ecosystem: Engineered > Solid waste > Landfill > Unclassified | place: Canada... | reverse complement strand
ACTCAGTATAGTACCTCACGACCCTTTCTACATCTACGCCATCGCAGCCGCTATCTCTGCCGTCGGCTTCTCGATTATTTTCAATACCTCAAAAAAACTTTTGTGGTTTATTGCTTTGGGAGGGGCTTTGGCTGTCTGCACACGCAACTTCGTAAACTATGAATTAGGCTATGGACCTGTTGTAGGCTCGTTTATGGGAGGATTTATCGTCAGTCTCATTGGTGTAAAAGCCATCCACTGGTTTAACGTGCCCGGACATGTGCTCACCATTCCTATGGTCATCCCAATGATTCCCGGCGTACTGATATATCGCTGTTTACTGGCTTTCATCACAATGAAAGGCGTCATCGGAGAAGTGACAAACGCCACTTACAACGGCATTAGCGCGGCCCTTATCATTATGTGCATCTCTGTAGGTGTTGCCATTCCAAACATTTTTGCCCGCCGATATCTGGACAAACGCCGCCGCCTTAAACTTCAACAGCAGTTGGAAGAACGTAAAGCCCGTGGCAAATTTATCGAATGGTAAAGTTTCTTCCGTTTCAAGCCTCTGCAAACGACACTGTAAACAAAAAACTGCAAAATGCATGGACTTATTTCACATATATTTGTTCTACGCTTTACGAATGGCCTCACAGTTTTTACAAGTGGCCTCACAGTTTCAACAAATACAAACCTGTGAACCACCTCTTATAAATTAAAATTTTCCTTTAAGCATTCCTCTTATCAGTATGCGGTTCTCGTCATACAGAATGCTGCTTTTGAGTTAATTCACAGCCTCTATTGAACTAAGCAAAGTTTGGGCATCCATCACATTGATCCAAACATTTAACGAGCGGAAGGCGTTTGATAGATAACCTTTAAAAGTTTATTACCCAACAACGGTCTATAATGTCCTTTTTCGTAGAAATTATGAATGTCATTCGTATATTCATTAATTCCCGTGAAGTCAAAAACATTATCTTTCCCGAAAATGGATTTTAAAATCCTTACATCACGAGGATTAATTTTTTCCTGTTTGTAATCCGGACTGATAACAATTTTAACGGAAGTAGAATTTCTACGTAACACCTTTTCTATGTCAAGCAGTAAGGCTTGCTGCTGCCCGAATATAACAGAGCTATTAATTACTTGCTTTCCATCTCTGTAAGGGAAATCTTTTTTGTGATCTGCCCAATATTGAACACCTTCTTTCTCTATCATTTTTTCACGCGGATTCATGGCATCGTTGTTAATGGGATTACGTATCCGTCCATAAGGGTTAAACGCTTTCATCGAGGAAGTAACCGTTCCTGTCAGTCTATATTTCAAATAAGGGAACAAAAAATCAGGAGAGACAAAACCCTGTAAAAAGGCCAACTGCGCATTCAGAGGACGATCTCCAGAGATGGCCGGAGGAAGCACAAAATTGTAACCACTTTGCAAATATGTTTTTGACAGCGAGGATTTATCTAAAATCATCAGCACATTTTTAATAGGTGCATGCTCTCGTTCAAGTGCCATTAATTTTTTATAAATCGCCATCATGCTTTCAATATTACCAAAAAGACGCACGGCGCGCCCCCCATTCAAATATTTTTCCCATTCCGTACAACGGAAAGCCATAGTACAGGAATTACCCATAAGAAAAGAATTGAACGGGATCGAATCTCGATTATTCAAATAAATATGCCATCCCACGTATGCCTCATTAAGCATCACCTTAGAATCGTAAATGCGATAATTCCGCATGACCATAAAAGGATCGTCGTGAAAATATAGAGCTGTGATTAACCAGAATGGACTAGTAAAAAAAAAATATTTTAATTGTCAAACGCCAAGCCGCGCTCCTTTTCTTATGAACCGGCGTTTGTTTGTTTGATACTTCTTCCATCAGAATTGAAGATATATAAAGTTATTCGCACCAAATTTTCCGTAAACAAAAATGGCAAACACTATCAGATAATAAACACTCCATCTAACCACAACTGGCTGTCTTTCCAACCTTTTTAGTAAATCCCCGCGCGACATAAAGAACTCATAAACCAACACTAAAAATAATGCTACGCCTGAAACAATACAGATATGATCGGTCATTCCGAGATTTATCTCTTTCCAACTGGTGTTGGTATGAAAAGACATGTGACGAATAAAATAAAAAGCATCACTAATCGTATCACAACGGAAAAAGATTAACGATAAGGCAAAAATAATATATGTGCGCAGAATAGACCAGGTTGCAAAAAGATTCTTTCCCAAAACCCTTTTTAACCAACCGCGAAAATTGCGTGCTTTCACTTCATAAACAATCACAATGCCTTGAATAAGGCCATATATCACAAATGTCCATCCAGAACCATGCCAAATACCCAAAGCCACAAAAGTTAGTAAAAGACTAAATATGATGCCTTTTTGCTCCCAACGCCTCATGGCCGAAGCCAGTGGCAGATAAACGTAATCTCGTACCCAGAAAGAAAGAGACATGTGCCAACGACGCCATAAATCAGCTGTACTCTGCGCTACAAAAGGACGATTAAAGTTGGGCGACAAACGCAAACCGAACATCAAAGCACCTCCCAAGGCCATATCCGTATATCCCGAAAAATCTGCATAAATTTCAATAGGATAAAGCATGCACGCCATGATCAGCTGCGCCCCAGATGCAGTATGAGGAGCATCAAACACTCCACTTATATAAGGAGCTATTTGGTCGGCCAAAACTATTTTTTTGATTAAACCCACAGCAACAAGTTTTAATCCATAGGTCATCATCTCATAAGTAGCTGGACGCAAGTTCTTGATTTGTGGAAGGAAACTCCCCGGCCTCTCAATAGGTCCGGAAAGAAACTTCATAAAAAAGAGCATATAAAGCATGAAGTCTGGCAAACTTCGTTCTGCCTTTTCTTCTCCCCAATAGACTTCCGTCAAGTAAGATATAGCTTGAAAACTGTAAAACGAGATCCCCAATGAAAACAGAAAAAACTTACTGCCACTAACCGTTCCCGCATAACGGTCCACAATCCAAAAAAGAACAATCGCGACAACACTAGCCACATATCTAGCCGTGAAATATTTTTCATCACGCGCTTTCTCAATACTCCGGCCTGCAATGTATGAAAACAATGCCACTCCCATCGCCACCAACAAAAAGGACAAATGATGGTATCCAATAAAAATACAGCTCGAAAGAAGCAACACATATTTCCGATAAGATTTTCCTACCAGATAATACGTAAAAAAGCAAGCACAAAAAAAGACAACAAATTCCAGTGAAATAAAAGACATCTTAATCGCCTATTTCTGCTTTTCAATAATGGAACGACATAAATCGCCAACATTTTTAAATTTGACAATCTCCCTAAATGAAAAATGTATATGAAAGTTCTTCTCTATTTCGCTGATCAGTATCATATTTGTAAGAGAATCCCAACCAGGTACATCATGCGCCGTAGATTCTTCAGACAAGACTATATTTTCTCTTTTAAGTACTTTTCGGAAAATCAAATTTAGAGTTTCAATTATTTCTGATGTTTCCATAACAATTTTTTTATCGAATAAGTTTACTAATTGTTTTTCTATCTACTTTATTACTTGCGTTCAGAGGGAACGACTGTAAAAAATGTATTTTCGAGGGCACCATATAAGCAGGAAGATGGTTTTGCAAATATTGAACCAACTGTTGCGTGTCCTCTTCTTTTTTCTCTATCACAAGATGCATTTGACAAAGATGATTGTCGTCATACAAAGGTATTACTACGGCATTAAATGCATTTTCGTAAAATTGCTTTACTTGATATTCTATTTCACCAAGTTCGATGCGGAAGCCTTGTATTTTGACTTGCGTATCCTTTCGTCCGCAATACATCAAAACGCCATCCTCATCCCGATAACAAAGATCTCCCGTTTTGTAATACACTTTCCCATCGGAACGACGCAGTAAACACAATGCAGACTTTTCCGGATCATGCCAATATCCTCTCATTAACTGAGGGCCGCTAATTAACAATTCACCTTTAACATTACAGGGCAAAGGGGCGCCATCTTCATCTGCTATCAGCATTTCCATTTCAGAAAAAGGTTCCCCAATAGCTGTCATTCCGTTATAATGTTTTATTCCGGTCTTTGGAATTGTATAAGAAGTGCAATAAATAGTACCCTCAGTCGGGCCATATAAGTTCACAACAGCAGCATTCGGTATACACGGTCTGAATGCGGTAAGCAAATCTACGTCTGTCGCCTCTGCTGTAACGACCATGTATTTCAGCTTTGGTAGCTGTATGCTTTGAAAATAGGAACGAGACAGACGTAACACTGACGGAGCAATAGCTGCAAATGTAAGTTGATAACTGTCCAAAATATCTATCACATTCAGGTATTTAAATCCACCGGAAGGCACCGTAAAGACAGAGGCTCCCAACGTGAGCGGATAGAGAAATGACACCACAGATACATCAAATGTCAATTCGAACATTTGAAGCATTCGATCTGTCTCATCCAAATGCCAACCCAGTTTGCGGTATGCCCGATAAAAAGCATTTAAATTAGAGCGGGAAATGGGCACGCCCTTAGGTTCTCCCGTACTGCCCGAAGTAAATATGATATAAGCATTTGCGGCTGATTCTTTTATAACAGGAGGAACACCCCTTTCCGTATCCGGAATTTGTTCGAAATCACTTACAGAAGTACAAAACTTGGGAATGGTTAACGCAGGTTCCAAAATTTCATGCGTTAAATCAGTACAAAGGAGACAACAAATGCCTGCCTGCTTTGCAATATGCGTATTGCGGCTGATCGGAAAATCAGGATGCAAAATAACATACGTTTTACCAGCAAAAAGAGTCGCGAGAATGGAAGCATAAGTTTCTATCCTATTTTCTGCAACAATTCCAACAACATCCCCTTCTCTGTTGCAGATCGTGGTATAAACCTGACAAACTATGTGAAAAAGTTGCTGATAGGAGTACTTTTTATCTTCTATGACCATTGCCAAATGATTGGCATACTTTGCAGCAGCAATTGAGATGTCTGCAATTAAATCCATTTTTTCCTCTGCCATCATTAATATTGAATTAAATACAATGATCTTGGCTGATTCCCTTTTATTTGTTTCATTTTCGTGTCTGTTTAAACTTGGTAAAACTACCAGTGAAAACAACATACCGCGGAAAGACCTATTGCCTTTTTTACTAGGTTGTATAATTTCGGCGCAAAATTACAACATTCACGAAGAAACAAGCCTTGCGTATGTAAAAAAACAAACAAATACAATTAACAAATTGGAAAATCATTCTTTTTGAACAAGACCAATGGTTTCAAACAACAGTTATTTAAGTAAATCGCATTATTTTCTCAAAAAATACTAGACATTGAACTTAATACAGCACGATCTTTTACGTGATATGAATAATTTTTTTTCGTACCTTTGCAACAACATTAATGAACATTATAATGAAAACAAAGTTTCACATCATAACTTTTATCTTCATGCTCTGTTTCTGCATGCAGCTCACGAGCTGCGACGATGGTGATAATTGGGATGAGAATGTGCTTACTGGCAAATGGTGGAGCATTGATGACAGTTACGACCTGATCTGCATTGATTTTTATAGCAATCACTCCGGGCTCTGTACCGAGGATAGCTATTACCACGGTATCTCACAAGATCGCTTTACTTGGTTTGTAGACAAACATCTTATAAACATTATTTTTAACGATGGAAGTCGATGGATCTGGGATTATGACCTTTACAACGGACATACCGTCAAAATCAATGGGCGCCTCTTTTCGCGCGACCGATATTATGATTATGGCTATTATTCAAAGAAATTTAAGATAAATCCGGCTTTTCAAACGGATACTATTAATAAATAACATGAGAAATTTAAAATACGCCGTCATTGGTAGTGGTGCCATCGGCGGTTTTTATGGGGGAAAACTGGCCAACGCCGGTCATGATGTTCACTTCCTTTTCCACAAGGACTATGAGCACGCTGCTAAAAACGGGCTCTGCGTTGATTCCGTAAATGGCAATTTTAATATTTTGCCTATCAACGCTTATCGTAGCACAACAAATATGCCTCCGTGCGACGTTATCTTAGTTTGTTTGAAAACGACACAAAACCATATACTCCCAGACTTGCTGCAACCTATCATTAAAGCAGGTACGTGTATCATTATGATTCAGAACGGCCTCGGTATGGAGTCCGACCTCTCAACCTATTTTCCAGACAATGGCATTGTAGGAGCCATGGCATTTATCTGCTCTAACAAAATCGGTCCGGGACATATCAATCATTTGCATTATGGCGCACTCACCATAGCCAATTTTAGAAATACATCATCCGGACAAATGGAAGAAGTCGCTCACGACTTTATTTCAGCAGGCGTTCCCGTAAGAATTGCCGACAGTTTACTCACAGCACGATGGCGCAAACTAGTATGGAACATTCCATATAATGGCCTGTCTGTTGTTCTCCACTCACAAACCGACAAACTCAATGCGCAACCTAATACTCGCCAACTACTCACGGACCTCATGTCCGAAGTGATTGATGCCGCCAATGCCTGTGGAGCAAATATTCCAGTTTCTTTTGCATCTGAAATGATTAAATCCACAGACAGCATGAAACCTTACAGTCCCAGTATGCTACTTGACTACGAGCGCCAACAACAAATGGAAATACAATATATGTATAGCAACCCCATACGCAGCGCCGCCGAATATGGTTTCATTATGAAAAAAACAGAAGTCCTTGAACAACAATTACGCTATATTAACGAAGAGAAAATCCTAAAATAACATTCCATCTATGCCGTCAAAGAAAAACGAGAAACTTCATCCCTTTTACTCTGTTCAAAATATGGGTAAAAAATACTTTCCCGGCGATCATTCTGAATTTTCATTGCACAAAACGCCACGTCCTGAAGTGGTTTTTGTTGGTGACAGCATCACAGAATATTGGTGTTGTGAGCATCCTGACTTTTTTCAACGTAACAATTTTTTAGTACACGGCGTTTGCGGTGAAACAAGTCAAAACATTTTACAACGTTTTCAAACTGATGCCACTGACGGAGCTATTCCCATTATTGCCTTACTCTGTGGCATCAACGATTTCACAGAACCTCAAAATATAAACGTCGAATCCAAGATTATTCACAACATTACAGCGATGTGCGACGAAGCCTTTCTTTCCGGCGCCAGAATAATTATATCTGCTCTTATACCTTGCGTTGCCATTCCATGGGCTCCACATATTCCAAATCTCTCTGAGAAAATAGTTTGTTTGAACGCCTGCCTTCGCTCTTTATCAAGACAACGTCATCTACCTTTTGCTGATTATCATACTGCAATGGCCCTGCCAGACAACAGTATGCGGCCTGAATTTACCAACGACGGGTGCCACCCTAATTCAGAAGGTTTTTGCGTGATGGAATCTATTATTATTCGACAAATAGAACTACTCACTAATCGCACAAATACTTATTATATTACTCCTTCAAAACTAAAACATTCCATATAACCTGATTACTCCCTCGTTATATTGTTTCTTTATAATTGCCCTCAACATCCGTCATCTCGCGAAAAGTAAAGATGCCCAGCAGCAGAAAAAGCGCTTTTTGCCTCGAAAATATGGTCGTATGGAATTTTATGCTTAATTTTGCTGCATATTTTTAGAAGAAAATGTACTGGAAAAATAGTCATCACCGAACTATCACGTTATTTACTCGTGAAGTAGGCCTCATGCCCGTGAGGGGCTGAATTTTGAACTTATTTTTCCAATTATAACGACTTCCTATTTTTTAGGAAGACATCATTTCTACTAAACAAAAAACAAAACAAAATGAAAGTATTGAAATTTGGAGGGACCTCTGTAGGCTCCATCGAAGGATTACGGAATATTAAAAAAATTGTCGAAGACGGAGAACCAAAGACCATTGTAGTCGTTTCCGCTTTACACGGCGTAACCGATAAATTGATTGAAGCCACTAAACTCGCACAAGTGGGCAACGAAGACTATTTGAGCGTACTGGATGAAATTCTTAAAATACATCATGACCTCATCACTCAAATTATCACAGACGTCGCCAAGCAGGAAGAAGTTGAAGAGTCCCTGCAACCATTATTTTTGGAACTCAGAGGCATTCTGCGAGGCATTTGTCTGATTAAAGACGTAACACCGAAAATATGCGATGCCATTCTAAGTTACGGAGAGCGCTGTTCATCGCTATTCATTTCGCAGCTCATTGTGGGAAGTGAACTTTATGATGCGCGCAAATTTATCAAAACAGAAAAGAAGCGCGGCAATATCACGGTCAATTATGAAGAAACAAACCGACTGGTACGCGATACCTTTATTCTTCTCTCAGGTACTGCGATTGTACCCGGTTTCATCGCCTCCGATATAAACACCGGCGCCACAACTACGTTGGGACGAGGTGGTTCAGACTACACAGCGTCTATTATTGCCGCTGCACTGGAAGCCTCCGTACTTGAAATTTGGACTGACGTAGACGGTTTTATGACGGCAGATCCCAGAATGATTCCTTCGGCCTACTCCATAGAACAACTCTCCTACGGGGAAGCCATGGAACTCTCTAACTTCGGCGCCAAGGTTATTTATCCACCTACAATTTACCCTATTCGCAGAAAAAACATTCCTATTTACGTTAAGAACACTTTCCATCCTAATTTTAAAGGCAGTGTCATCAACGACGGTGCCGGAGGCAGCAAGAGTTCCGTCCGCGGGCTTTCGTCCATCAACGACACTTCCATTGTAAACGTCTCCGGTATGGCCATGGTGGGCGTCATCGGAGTTAATAGAAGAATTTTCACTACTCTGGCTGAAAACGGCATCAGCGTATTTATGGTTGCACAGACATCTTCGGAAACCAGCACAAGTATTTGTATGACACCCGAAGACGCAAAGAAAGCCTGCAAAGTACTCAACGACGAATTTTCAAAAGAAATAGCTACGGGCGCCATGAACCCCATGATGCGCATCGACGGTCTCTCAACAGTAGCCATTGTGGGAGAACAAATGCGTCGTACCAGTGGCACGGCGGGCAAACTCTTTAGCGTTCTCGGACGCAACGGTATCAGTGTTATTGCATTGGCACAAGGCGCTTCAGAAATGAACATCTCTTTTATTGTAGATCGTAAACAACTTCGCAAGGCGCTCAATGTAATTCACGACAGCTTCTTCCTCAGCGATTATCAGGTAGTCAACGTTTTTCTTTGCGGCATTGGCACGGTTGGCAAGAGCCTGCTCCATCAAATACAAGAACAGCAAGCCCTCTTAATGGAAAAACGCAGATTGAAACTCAACGTCGTGGGACTCGCTAATACTCATCATGCCATTTTCAATCGCGATGGCATCAACATCGAAAATTATCAGGAACAGTTGCAAAGCAGCGAACCGAGCGACTGGAGAAGACTACGCGACGAAGTCATCGGTATGAACCTCTACAATTCCGTCTTTGTAGACTGCACGGCAAGTGAAGACATTGCGGCCCTATACCAAAACTTTCTGGACTACAACATTTCTGTAGTTGCAGCCAATAAGATTGCAGCCTCCTCTCCATATGAAAATTATGAGAAATTAAAGCAAACAGCCCTAAAACGTGGAGTAAAATTTCTATACGAGACGAATGTAGGTGCCGGCCTACCTATTATTAAAACAATTGGCGATCTTTGCGCTAGTGGTGACGAAGTCATCGAGATACAGGCTATTTTAAGTGGCACACTCAATTTCATTTTCAACAAATTGGACAAAGATCGTCCACTGAGCAAAGTTATCCTCATGGCTCGCGAAGCCAAAATCAGCGAGCCTGACCCCAGAATTGATCTTTGCGGCAAAGACGTATTACGAAAACTCGTCATTCTCATTCGCGAAGCCGGTGTAAAAATCAATCAGGAAGATGTAAAAATAGAATCTTTCATTCCTCAAAAATATTTTGACGGTTCCGTTGAGGATTTTCTAAACAATGTCAAACAATTAGATGCTGAATTTGAGCAACGTCGCAGCCGCATGGAACAGGAACACAAACGTCTTCGGTTTATCGCCAGATGGGCAGATGGCAAAGCCTCCGTTTCTCTCTGTGAAGTAGGAGAAGAACATCCTTTCTACAAATTAGAAGACAGCAATAATGTAATTCTGCTCACCACTAAACGCTATCATCATTACCCCATGATTATTCAGGGATACGGCGCTGGTTCAGAAGTAACAGCAGCGGGTGTTTTTGCCGACGTGATGCGCGTAGCTAATATTTAACTTTGCAGAAGAGTTTGATAGAGTGCCAGCTGATCGAATGAGAAGCAACAAAAAATGACGCTGGTAATTTCAGGATATTTTTTCAATTCGGCACGTACCGTTTCAAAAGCGATACGTGCCGCTTTTTCTTTTGGGAAACCGTAAACTCCGGTACTGATACACGGAAAGGCCAGCGAATGAACATGATTCAAATGTGCCACACAAAGACAATTGCGATAGCACGCCGCCAAATTTCCAACAGGATCAGCATCTGCGCCATAAATAGGACCAACCGTATGAATAACATATTTTGCAGGCAAACTATAGCCTCTCGTCACTTTGGCCTGCCCAGTGCAACATCCATTCAGTAAAACACACTCACGCAATAATTCAGGACCTGCGGCACGATGAATGGCACCATCCACGCCACCTCCACCCATAAGTGTCTTGTTTGCCGCATTCACAATCGCATCCACATTCATTTTGGTAATATCACCTTGCAAAGCCGTTATTCTTTGTTCCATTATTTCCAATTATTTGCAGCAAAAATACCACAAAATAATACATATACCGTTCTCTCCTTTCATTTTTTATTTACAAAGAACTATTATGTGACACCCCAAAAAGAATTACAACACCTATTATAATAAGCTATTGATGCTCATAAAGATTTT
>Ga0172377_10007916_pt1 | contig 10905 bp, 9 predicted proteins | sample Pumphouse3metaG_FD_119749 | JGI IMG/M metagenome (GOLD analysis project Ga0172377, IMG submission 119749) | Leachate microbial communities from a municipal landfill in Southern Ontario, Canada - Pumphouse #3 metaG | ecosystem: Engineered > Solid waste > Landfill > Unclassified | place: Canada... | reverse complement strand
TCCTTTAAATTTAGACCTATGAATTCTTATTTTCGATTTATTCTCCATAATTATTTTGCGCTACAATATTGTTTCCATACTAATTATTAAGAATTATATATCTTATCATTTGCTTTTGTCAAATATATATCCAGCCCAGATACGTGCAGCAGATTCGACTGTTTTAATACAAGGATGTTTCTTAAAGTCGTTATTTGCAAGTGCTTCAGGTGAGGCGTTCACTGATGTTATTGGGGTGAGATCTAACTAAGTTGTCTTAAATAATTACTTTTTAAAAATTATCACTCCAGGTTGACTTCGGAACTTGTTTCCGCACGAGACATGAAGTAAGTGTTGCAAATATATTATGTTTCTTTGAACAGTCAAAATTTCTTTTTTCATTATACCATATCAAGACAAATAAACAAATCCGCAACAACCAGATAGTCGGCTGCTGCGGACGAAGAAGGGGCATATCTGGATTTTATTTAATAGCCTTCTGCAATAGGGTTGAGTATTGATTGATGGTGCTTTTTAGAACCTGTAGGCTCGGCAGTCGGCGCCTTGCCACCTTGCAGTGGTAGGTTTCCGACAGCCTGCCTCCGAACCGTACGTACACGTCTCCATGTATACGGCTCTCTGCCCATAACGGCATTTTAGCTATTTTTCGCATGAACCATGTTATGACATTCAACGCAGACAATTAAAGACTTTCTATGCATTTTGAGCATTTTCCGTTCCCATTCGGTTTTCCCTCTCAATTCTGAGAGTTTTCTGACATGGTGTGAGACAACATCTCCTTCTTTTCCACACAACTCACACTTATTGGCAGTCAGTCTTTCAACAAGACTGAGTGAAGGTGTGTTGAACATATAAGGTAGGTTGTCACATTTTTGAGTTCCCAAATCGGTAATACGTTTGAAGCCCTCATTGTAAAATACCCTTGGTTTGCGTTCACCTTTCTTGTCCGTGTACCACACCACAAATTTATCGTCTTCACGATACATGTTTGTTATGGTTCTCACGGAGCAGTTAAGTTTTTGCGCAAATGTCTTTAGCATACTGAACTTCATGATGTACCCAAAAGAGCGACCAAGTGCCGATGCATTGTTTGCAATAGAGTAGTAGTTGTAGAATCCTCTGATTTCAGTGTTGAAACGTGCTACTATGTCTTGTGGCTCATTGTCTATCAGGTATGTTCTACCTTTAGGACTCCACACCTCCTTGCCCTTTTTTGTTTTTACATTCATGGCTTCAAGACTCAATAGCTTCTTCTTTATCACTTCTCGTGATACGTGTAATATCACATTTCCATTACGATGTCTACGAGTTTCTCCTCTTGCATTTTTCTGCGTTGTGTAATCTTTACGAACTGATATTTCATATCCAAGAAATTTTGCACTATCTTGTGCGTTGGTTATCAAGGTCTTCTCTTGAGACATTTCCAACTTTAGCTTTTCTAGCATAAATCGCGTAATGTCTGCCTTGATTTTCTCACACTCAGTTTTGTTTCCAATGACTTCTATAAGGAAATCATCAGCGTAGCGCACATATTTCAGTCTACGGAAATTCTCATCCATATCATTGCCACTAGGCATTGTCAGTATCTGCTGTTGCTTCTTACGAAGTTCCTCTACCATTGTTGATAGCTTGTCTGCATCCTCAACTTCCTTGATTCTCCTCTTGAGATAGTGAACTCGATTGTTGAGTTTACAGATATCCTTGTTGCGTTGTCTAACTTCCCCCTTATGGAAATCCTGTGCATACTTCTCCATATACTTGTCGAACTTGTCTAGATAGATATTAGCCAATATTGGACTGATAATTCCACCTTGGGGCGTGCCCGAATAAGTTTTATTGAAGTGCCATTCTTCCATATATCCCGCATTGAGAAATTTACGGATGAGACGAAGAAATCTTTCGTCGACTATGCGTTCTTTTAGAATCTCAATCATAACGTCATGGTCAATGTTATCAAAGAAACCTTTAATGTCTCCTTCGATGAACCATTTCGTTCCATTGAAATTGTTTTGCAGACTTTTGAGAGCGGTGTGACAGCTCTTATGAGGTCTGAAGCCATGTGAAGTCCATTCAAAATGTCCTTCATATATAGCTTCAAGAATCATTCTAACTACCTCTTGCACCAGTTTGTCAGCAAAAGTGGGAATACCTAGTGGACGCATCTTTCCATTCTTCTTTGGAATGTAAACTCTCTTTACCGGTTTAGGGCTATAGACTTCGCTTTTAAGGCAGTCTATTAATGCTTGTATCTTGTCAATGCTCATGCCGTCTTCCGTCTGCCCATCAGTACCGGGTGTCATATTACCTGGTTTTGCATGAATGCGCTGATATGCGACTAAGAACATCTGCTCATTGAACAGAATACGATAGAGTCGTTCGTATTTGTAACTTGACTCGTTGCTGTGTTCAGCTAAAATGTTTAATACTTGCTCGGGATTTCTCATACGTCTCTCACGTTTTCCTTTTGTTTGTACTAAAGTTATGAACTGCTCCCCTTCGCCATGTACAAGCCGTTAACTTGCTCGGACTACTACGGAAGCTCCGTTGCCATATCAGATATTCAGAGACCAACTCTCATAGCCTTTTGTGACGTTCTGATTTAGGCAATCCCCAGTTAGTTTTACTTGATAACTATTAGCGCGACATATTGTCGGATGCGACTTTCGTTCTTATCCGCTTATTGCGGCTGTGTCATAGTCGGTTTTTAATGCTCTGCACTAACGCACAAAATAGGCAGAGTACTATGAAATAGCGTATATAAAAGCCTTCCGCTATTGCAAGATTTGGTACCACCGAACTATCGTTCAACCAATCAAGGCTTCATCCTCATATATGTCTTTTCGTCTTGCTCCTCAGTCGTTACTTGGCTATTAGTAAACTTAGAGCTTTAATCAGTATGCTACACTCCCCGTTAGGTTTCCCCTTTGGATAAACTGATTGACGATAGGATTACATTAAACCCAATCCTAACTTCTTGCTAAAGAAGCATTTATCAAGCGGCCAATCTGGGCGCACTGGCATAAATCTGAGTAGTACGAACATCTTTACGACCAAGCATTCTGGCAACGTCCTCAATCGGCAAGCCGTGGGAGATAACCAATGTTGCGAAGGAATGTCTGGCAACATGTAAAGTCAGGCTCTTGCGAAGTCCCATGGCATGTTGAATGAGATGTAAGTACTCATTACTTCGGGATTTCTTCTTACCTAGAGTAATAGCTATCAAACTGCTGAATTGTCATCTCGTCATCGGACAAGATCATTGCTGAAATGATGTCATTGCAGCGTTTTAACTCTTTCTGGACTTCCAGTTACGAAATCATGTCTCTAAGTTCATTGGGCCTACACTTGCCAAGTCCAATGTATTTACGTCCATTACGCCTCAAATAAATCTGGATTTGAATTGAAATGCAAGTGCATGTATATAAACGAAAAGAGGGATACTTTATAAGTATCCCTCTAAATCCGTCTTTTGTGATCTGCTTGGGGTTCGAACCCAAGACCCCATCCTTAAAAGGGATGTGCTCTACCAGCTGAGCTAGCAAATCGACCTATGTGTTACTCTGTAACGCGGTGCAAAGGTAATGAATTTTTTAGATTTGCAACCCTATAGTCTGTTTTTTATTCTTTCTCATCTATTTTTTCCCCTTTTGAAACAGGTTCATTCGTTTCTTCCTCTTCTTTTTCCATTAAGATAAAACGCTTATAGTAAGAGAGGCAGAGTGTAGTCATCGGCAATGCAATGATCAATCCGACGAATCCCAGAAGTGTCCCCCAGATAGATAAAGAAAGAAGAATGATAGCTGGATTAAGCCCCATGGCTTTGCCCATGATTTTTGGAGTAAGGATTAGATCTTGAATACATTGTACAATGCATAGAACCAATACACTGAGCCCGAATATTATCCAGAAGTTTTCTCCTGTCTCTGTCGATTTGATAAGACTAAGCAGAATCATCGGGATTAAGCCTATTGTTTGCATATAAGGAATCAGATTCAGTACACCGATAAACAGACCTAACACGATCCCTAATGGAAAATCAATGATTTTAAATCCGATAGCCAATAGTATTCCTACACAGAGTGCAATCAACGATTGTCCCCGGAAGTAGCGGTTCATGCTGAATTCAACATCTTCAGACAAACCTTTGACAAAGTGGCGATACTTTTTGGGAATCAGGTCGATCCATCCATTGGCAATCTTTTCATAATCCAGAAGAATAAAGATAAAATAGAGCATGATTACAAACACGATAGTGATACTGAAGATGATGGAGAATGTATTTGTCAGCAACGACCACACTTGTGGAAAAACTTCTTTGACGAGGTCGTTGAGATTTTCTTTGCTTAGCATATGCATCAGTCTGTCGGGATCTAAATTATGCTCTATATAAACGGCCCAAGAGTTAGGAATAAAAGGAATATGGTTGTATCCGTTATATTTTTGGAGCATATCTATCATGCTGTTTGCTTCGTCTGTTATGGATGGAATAACTAGTGCTGTCAGTCCTGCAATTATAATAATAGTCGAAATGATAACCGCCAGGATAGAAATGATACGAAATTTAAAATGGAGTTTGTATTGGAAAAATAAGACGAATGGCTGCATCATATAAGCAAGTAACCACGCGATTAAGAAAGGCAATAAAGCATTGCGCAAGACGGCTATCAGATAAATTATACCTGCTGCGATGATGAAGCCGAAGAATATTCGCATCACCCTGTCGAATGTAAATGGTTTATCAAATAATGGATTCATAATATAAATTTCTATCTTTGCTTATTCGAAACAAAGATAATGCAAGTTGCAGCAGAATAGAAGAAATTTTTGTTTTTTATGTTATGGTGCACTCTATCTTTGTTGTCAATGATTCATTGACTGTTAGTAAAGTATATTATAATGTTAAGAAGCAAATTATTATCAGTCTGTTTATTGTTTGTTGCAGGGTTCTTTGTTTCGGCACAGACTCCACGGCCGATCATGAAGCTGATTAATGAACCTTTTATGAAAGGAGCCTCTTTATCTTTAAGGATTGAAGAGGTTAAAAGTGGAAAAGTTGTCTATAGTTACAATCCTTATTTGCAGCTTGTCCCGGCTTCTGTCATGAAAGTCGTCACTACTGCAACGGCTCTTGAACTGTTAGGAAGCGATTATCATTATCAGACTTCGTTGGAGTATGATGGAGTAATCAAAGATGGCATACTGATTGGTAACCTGTATATCAAGGGAGGCGGCGATCCTTCGTTGGGATCGTCTTTCATTAAGGGAACAAATAATTTTATCACCGAATGGATAGAGGCTATTAAAAACACAGGGATCAAGAAGATTGAAGGGGCGATAATTTCCGACGAACGCGTGTTTGATAATGAAGGTGTTTCAGTAAAATGGCTACGTGAAGATTTGGGAAACTATTATGCTGCGGGAAGTTATGGCGTTTCAGTGTTCGATAATCGCTATACACTCACTCTTCGGAGCGGTTCGGTCGGTTCGCAACCCGAGATTCAGAGATGTTCGCCTGATATGCCGAGTATACGTTTTCATAACGACTTGCATGTTATTGATCAGTTCACCGACAGTGCATATATTATTGGTTCACCTTTCGACTACGAACGCTCATTGATTGGTGCAGTTCCTGCCTGTAACAGCTCGTATCTTTTGAAAGGCGATATTCCGGATCCACCGTTCTATCTTGCTTTTTATTTGGATAAGCGATTAAAAAAAGAAGGTATAAAAATTCAGTTGCCACCATCGTCTTTTCGTCTGGAGAAAGCTGCCGGACGTTGGAAAGAAAGTGAACGCCATATACTGATAACAACCGATTCGCCCTCGCTTGGAACGATAGTATCTGTGGCCAATCATGTCAGTCACAATTTGTATGCGGATGCCATGCTTAAGACTCTTGGTTTGCAATATAAATCCAGTGATTATGCACTCAATTCATTTGAACGAGGTATTCGTGAAGTAAAAAATTGCTGGCAATCTCGTGGTATTTCTGCTGCTTCATTGTGGATGTATGACGGGTGCGGGTTAGCGCCTACAGATAAAGTGTCGACAAAATTTATGACTTCGCTTTTGGTTTATATGGCAAAAACTTCCACTGAGTCAAAATCCTTTATCGCATCTCTCCCTTTGGCTGGTGAAGAAGGTTCTGTGCGAAGCTTTCTTGGAGGAACAAATCTGCAGGGGAAAGCTCGTTTTAAAAGCGGAAGTATGAGTAGAGTACGCAATTTCGCCGGATATATTATGAAGAACGGAAAAACTTATGCTGTATCCGTTTTTGTTAATAATTATTCTTGTACGACAAAACAGATGACCAATGCTATTGGTGACTTGTTGGTACAATTGTTTCCCAATTAAGGGAGTAGTGAATGTAGCTGTAGAAACTCCATGAATTTCTGTTTGTAGTTGTCTGAAATAGGAATGTATTCCTTCCCGTAAACGATGCGATTGCGTTCGATCACCTTGATTTTTTCAGGTTGGACGATGAATGAACGATGAACACGGATGAATCGATTCGCAGGAAGCATTTCTTCCATTGCTTTCATACTCATGAGCGAAAGGACCGGACGTGGTTCGTCTTCGACATATATCTTGACATAATCTTTCAGCCCTTCAATATATAAAATTTTACGAAGTTCAATTTGTATAAGTTTATATTCTGTTTTTACAAAAATCGATTCAATGGAAGGGGTAGATCGTATCTCTTGTGGCACCGATTTCTGTGTGGTTTCAATTTGTACATTTTCATTTGAATGGATTAGTTCGAACCATTGTAACGCTTTGTTTGCTGATTTGAGGAAGTCTGGATAATCAATAGGTTTGAGCAAATAATCCAATGCATTCACTTTATAGCTGTCTAAAGCGTACTGATCAAAAGCCGTCGTGAAGATGATGCGCACGTCGGTCCCTAACATATGTGAAAGTTCCATTCCACTCAGTTCGGGCATCTGAATATCAAGAAATAGAAGTTCTACCGGTTCGCGCGTAAGATATTCCAGTGCCGTTATCGCACTGTTGTAAGTACCTTTTAATTCTAAAAAGGGTGTTTTATTTACATAGCTTTCCAGCAGACTGACTGCCAGTGGCTCATCATCAACAATAGCACATTTCAGTTTCATGATATGAAGGATTAATTGTCGGTATGCAAATGTAATAAAAGTAAGTTCATTAAGTCAGTATTTCCAACAAACAGTTGTAGGTTTCACCATTTTGTCCATATGTGAAAATATGGCGTGAGGGATAAAGTAACTCTAATCGGCGATGTAAATTCTGTAATCCTATTCCTGATCCACTTTTGTCCTGACTGTTGTCTTTCGGAAAATAGCTGTTGCTGATATCACATACTATTCGCCCATTATCCTGATGAATATGTATATGTATAAATGACGGTTTATTGTTGCTTACGCCATGTTTGAATGCATTTTCAATAAGTGAAATGAATAGTAGCGGCGCAATTGAACTCCCCGGATTTGCTTCAGCAATATTTATTTCGAGTTCGACATGCTGAGGTAGCCGGATACGCATCAATTCAACATAGTTGCGGATAAAATCGAGTTCTTTCTCAAGGGGTACTTCTTGTTGATTGCTGTCATAGAGCACGTAACGAAGAAGGCGACTTAGGTCGTGCACTGCTTTTTGTGCTTTTTCGGGACTAAATGCAATCAGACTGTATATATTGTTCAGTGTATTGAACAGGAAGTGTGGGTTAAGTTGACTTTTTAGGTTTTGGAGTTCAGCTTCTGCTTTGCTCTTTTCCAGTTCGCGTTTTGACGATTCTACCTGATACCACTTGGCTGTCATGCGAATGGCTACACTTAATCCTGCAACCAGCATATATAATAATGCATTGACCAGAAAAAATCCCAGTGTTTCATTCCAGTCTCTGTGGTGCAGATGAAGACCTGCAGGTGGAGGCAATAGCTGCATGCAAATGTGCACGACTCCCATGATAATAGCAATGAATACTATATTGCAAAGAATAAATTGTCGTGTGTGCTTGCTGAACAGAAAATAATCAACGAGTAGGAAATAGTTGATATAGAAGACCAGCATAAAGGAGACGGGAGCAATCTCACGATGGATGTATTCTGTTGTTGTTATATCCTGTTGTTCACGTCCGGTAAAAAAGAACGGAATACCGAATACGATCACCCAGGCAACGATATGGATGATGTACTCCATCCTTTTATAAGAAGAGCCGGAGAGATTTATGGATGTATTTTCTGTCATATAATTCTGTTTTTAGTGCAAATTGTTTATTATAGAAAGCCGATTGTTTATCAATTTGATAAACAATCGGTCGTTAAAGTTAGTGGAGAAACATTTGATCATGAAACATCTTATATTCTTTTAAATATTATTCATAACGAATAGCTTCGATAGGATCCAACTCTGAGGCTTTCTTTGCAGGATACCACCCGAAGAAGATACCTGTAAATGTACATACGGCAAATGATAGAAGGACGCTCCATGGCTGGATATAGATCGGATAGTGTGCGACCATTTTAACGACTACGGACGCTCCGACTCCCAATATTACACCTATTAAACCTCCAGTCACACTGATCAATATTGATTCAATCAGAAACTGTGCCAAAATATCTCTGCCTTTAGCGCCGATGCTCATACGAAGGCCTATCTCGCGTGTGCGTTCTGTAACAGAGACATACATGATATTCATAATGCCGATGCCACCAACGAGCAATGAAATGCCTGCAACAGCAGCTAACAAAATGGTCATCATATCTGACGTACTGGTCAGCATCGTGCTCAATTCCTGTTGACTGCGGATATTAAAATCGTCGTCCTGGGATTCTTTTAGTTTATGATTCGTACGCAAGATCTCGGTAATTTCCTTGATAGCTTGATCGGTATATTTTTCATCCAAAGCCGAGCAAGTAATACCTTGTAGATGGGTAATAGCCAAAATTTTCTTTTGAACAGTTGTGTATGGAGCCAGGATCAGATCGTCCTGATCCATTCCCATACTATTATAACCTTTACTGACCAAGACACCGACGATACGGAACGGCAGTTTTTTGAAACGAATCACTTTGCCGACAGGATTTTCGCCATTGGGAAAAAGATTGTCAACGACAGTTTTGCCAATTACGCATACTTTTGCTGCTGCCTGAATATCTTGCTCAGAGAACATATCACCGTCTTGAACTTTGTAACGGCGTATTTTCATGTAATCTGCACTGACACCATAGAGCGTTGTCGGCGTGTTATTTCCCCCGTAAATGGCTTGTCCGCTGCTGTTGACGGAAGGAGAGGTTGCTGAAACATAACGCGTATTATTGACGATATCTTCATAATCTTTCAACTTCAATGTTTCCATAGCTGAAGCGTCTTGTCTGATGCCACCACGAATATCGGCACCCGGTTGGATCATAATCATATTTGACCCCATTTCGCTTATCTGCGACTGGATGCTCTTTTTTGAACCTTGTCCGATAGCGAGCATCGTAATGACAGAAGCTACACCGATGATAATACCCAGCATCGTGAGCAAGCTACGCATTTTGTTATTGGCTAATGCTCGGAGAGCTATTTTTGTTAGGTTTGTACCGTTCATAATTTATGCGCTTAATTATCGTTTTTAGGCAGCTTTGCTAATGTTTCTGCTGCATCCAATATTTTCTCGTTTTTCATATCGCCAATGACATGTCCATCGCGTAATGTAATGTTGCGACTGCTGTAGTGAGAGATCTCAGGATTGTGGGTGACGAAGATGATGGTTTTTCCTTCAGAGTGAAGTTTTTGAAATAGGACAAGAATCTCAAATGAGGTTCGTGTGTCTAAATTTCCAGTTGCTTCATCGGCAAGAATGACGGCCGGATCGTTCACCAAAGCGCGGGCGATCGCCACACGTTGCATTTGTCCTCCTGACATTTGATTACTCTTATGCATTAGCCGGTCACCCAGTCCTACAGCAACCAGTGATTCAACTGCTTTGTCGTAGCGGGCTTTTGTACTGAATGTCGGATTGTACATTAATGGAAGCTCTACATTCTCGACGGCTGTCGTTTTGGGGAGCAGGTTATAGCTTTGAAATACGAATCCGATTTTCCTGTTACGAAGTGTTGCACGAGAGTTTTTACCCATTGTGCGAACGGATACACCATCGAGATAATATTCACCACTCGTAGGTGTATCCAGGCAGCCTAAAGTATTCAGCAATGTGCTTTTGCCTGAGCCTGACGATCCCATGATCGTCACAAACTCCCCTTCATAGATGGTGAAGGTAACACCCCGAAGGGCACGTACAACCTCATCACCAACAATAAAGTTACGCTTGATATTATCTAATTTAATAATCTCTTTCATGATTATTTTACATTCTTATTACTTTTCTTGTTGTTCCCCGGAGGGCCTGGCATAAACGGACTCTTTTCGGTTGTGGCTTGTTCGCTTTGAACTTGCTCGGCTGTCAGTTCAGTGATCACTTCTTCACCTTCTTTCAATCCTTCAGTCACTTCGGTCAGATTACTGCTTGCCGTGCCTATAGAAATGATTCTTGGTGTTATATTCTTATTTGATTTAACCCAAACAAGACGTTTTCCGGTTGGTACTTCAGATTGCGCTTTCCCAATTGTATAACCCAGTGGAGACAGAAGGCTTTCGTCGGCTACGAAGCGGAAAGCTTTTGTTGGGATTGCCAAAGCGTTGGGTCGTTCTAGCGTATAGATAGTTATATTTGCTGTCAGACGAGGCTTAAGTTTTAAATCTGGATTCTCGGCTGAAACGACTACTTCATAAGTGACAACGGTCGAAGAAGAGGATGAGCTCGAACTGCTTGAACTACTTGAGCTGCTTGACGAACTGCTTGATGTGCTGCCTAAACGTATTTGCTCAACCTTACCTTCAAATGTATCATTGGGATAAGCATCAACTGTAAATGTTACG
>Ga0172377_10007913_pt1 | contig 10907 bp, 8 predicted proteins | sample Pumphouse3metaG_FD_119749 | JGI IMG/M metagenome (GOLD analysis project Ga0172377, IMG submission 119749) | Leachate microbial communities from a municipal landfill in Southern Ontario, Canada - Pumphouse #3 metaG | ecosystem: Engineered > Solid waste > Landfill > Unclassified | place: Canada... | reverse complement strand
TGTGACAACAAGTGAGATAATTCCTGCTAATGTTATATCCTGTGAAGCCATTTCCTTGGCTGCCATCTTGTCTTTTTGCCCAAGTCGCATTCCGACAGCGACCTCAGCACCGACCCTTGTCATTGTACCTATCGCAAGAAATAGCCACATAACCATACCTGCAGCTCCAGTCGCAGCCACTGCATCTGTGCTCCAATGTCCAAGCCAGGCAACATCTGTAAGGTTATAGGCAAGTGATATAAATGTCGTAGCCATAATTGGTGCTGCAAGAGCAAACAATTCACGCCCTACACTACCTTTTGTTAGATCTTTTGTGCCATTCATATATTACTTACTCCATTCCTCCTTTATTCTATTTAGGGCTTTAGACAGCAATTGTCGTGGACAAGCTATATTTATTCTCATAAAATTGTCCCCATCGCAACCATATAAAATTCCTTCATTTAATTGCACTTTTTGTTTCTCAATCAGTTCTGTATATATTTGATGTGATGACTTACCAAGAGCAGAACAATCTACCCACACAAGATATGTACCTTCAAGTTTTGTCACAGGCAGTTTTGGCATCTCCTTTTTGAAGAAATCGCACAGATACATATAGTTGCCATGTAGATATTCTATAAGTTCATTAAGCCATTCTTCACTGTTATTATATGCAGCCTGTAGAGCTATAACTCCAAACGGGTTGACATCACAGACCTCATTAATATTGATAGCTTTGTCTATTTTATCTCTTATCCCCTTGTCTGCAACTGTGATATTTGCAATTTGCAATCCCGCAATATTAAAAGCTTTACTAGGTGATGTACATGTAGCGGAATTTATAAGAAATTCATTGCTAATGGATGCAAAAGGTATATATTTATATCCTTTATAGACTAATTCGCAATGTATTTCATCTGCAATTACGAAAACATTGTGTCGCAAACATATATCTCCAATCTTCTTCAATTCTTCACGAGTCCAAACTCTTCCTCCCGGATTATGCGGATTGCATAAAAGCATTACTTTTACTCTCTTGTCTGAAGCTTTAGCCTCAAGGTCCTCAAAATCAATAGAGTATGTGCTGTCATGATAATAGAGTGGACTGGTTACAATCTCACATCCATTATTTCGTATTGATGAAAAAAAACAGTTATATACCGGCGTTTGTATCAAAACCCTGTCACCTGGCACTGTCATTGCCTTAATTATTGCCGATATGGCAGGCACAACTCCAGAAGTATATATTATCCATTCTTTCTGCATTTGCCATCCATGTCGCTTATTAAACCAATTTGTAACTGCATGATAATAGCTGTCTGGGACTTTTACATATCCAAATATTCCATGCTTAACACGTTTGTTTAATGCTTCGGTTATTGCAGGAGCAGTACGGAAATCCATATCAGCTACCCACAGAGGTAAAATATCAGCATCAGATGACGAATCCTATTTGTATGAATCCGTTCCTCTACGTGAGATTATTTTATCAAAATCAAATCTCATGTTCTTTAATTCCAAAGTGTCAGTTTGCAGTCGGCAGGTGCTTTAATATTCTCGTCTATGATTATCTCTCCATAACTATCAGCCTTGATGCATCCACTACTAGGATTTTTCACACTCTTTACAGAGCTCCTTATTGTAGCGTTTACAGTACTGGATTCAAAAGCAAGATCAGCATCATCAGCCATCGTACAGTTTTCCATTATAAGATTATGTGCATAACACAATGGTTGAGTTCCTGATATTTTACAGTTTACTAGATGCAAATTTTTTGAGTGCCATCCCAAATATTCGCCATTAATCTCAGAATCATAGACAGTTACATCCTCAGAGTTCCAGAAGGCATCCTTTGTGTTAAGCACAGAGTTCCGTATCACTACATTTTTACAGTACTGAAACGAATAGTTTCCGTTTAGTTTAAGATTATCAATTTCAATATCTTTGCAGTGTGACATGATATAATCTCCATTACTGGCTGTAACATTTTTAAGTTTTATGCCACGACACATCCACAAAGTTTCTGCAGCATCTGGGATATTGACATTTTCAAGTTTTATATTATCCATCTCGCGGAACATCTTTGGGGCATCAATCTGAGTGTCACTCATCTCTAAGTTTCTTGAGTACCATAGAGCGGCTCTTGCTCCTTCGGTGAAATGACAGCCTTTTAATACAAATCCGTCGTTGTGCCAAAATGGGTATTTTCCCTCGAAAGTGCAGTTTACTGCTTCGATATTACCACATTCTTTAAGGGCTGATTCTCCTTTATGGATTATAACGTTATCCAATTTTAGATTTCGAGTAGCAAATAGAGGTCTTTCGCCTCCAAATTCCTTTTTACAAATAACTTCCATTCTTTCTAATTATTATATATTCTTGCAAATAAAAACTTATTGTCTTTCCTATCGAATGCAAAGTTAGTGCCAATATGATGTATTGTCAGTAGATATTTTACAGAATAAAGTACCAATATTACTTAATAAAGATATATAAACAAAAACCGACATCTGTAATTATTCACGGATGCCGGCATTTTTATTGTATTAAATAACAATTATCTTATTTCTTTCATTATATTGGCCGGTGCACGGTCTGCATCTAATTCTTTTTTCATATAGTCCATATATGGAGCAGCATGATCAAAAAAATTATAATAGCCTTCGCAGAGATAGTTTAAGCCTGATTCACAATCTTCAGTTTCAATAAAACGATTTTTCGGACATTCTCCATTGCAGGCAAATAGATATTTGCATTCGCGGCATTTGCGAGGCAGTGAGGTGCTTTTAGACAGACCAAATGATTTCTGACGTTCGCTGTACATCATCTCAACAAGAGTCTTCTCGTTTAGATTACCTAGTTTGTATTCAGGATAGACAAAGTGATCGCAACTGTATACGTCTCCATTAAATTCTATTATTCCGGCATGGCCACAGGTCTTTGCCATCGAACAAATACCTGGTGCTACTCCAACCCAATTTGCGAGGGTCGCATCGAATAGTTGTATGTAATATTCGCCTACATCATTGTGTACCCATTCATCAAAAATAGTGCATAGAAAATTACCCCATTGCTCAGGCGTTACTGATTCAGGTGTGAGTTTACCATTTTGATCACGCTCAACAATAGGTGAAAATTGGATGTAATGGCAGTTGATATCTTTGAAAAAGTGATAGAACTCTAGTGGGTGTTCTACATTGTTGTCATTAATTACAGCCATAGCGTTCCATTCTACTTGATGCTTGTTGAGCAAACGTATGCCATTCATTACTTTATAGAATGATGACATTCCAAGCTTGTTACGGCGATATTTGTCGTGAAACTCTTGAGGGCCATCAATAGATATTCCTACAAGCCACTTATTGTCATGTAAGAACTGGCACCACTCATCTGTTAGCAGTGTTCCGTTTGTCTGTATGCAATTGTCTATATTTCGGCCACGCGAATACTGTTTCTGTAGTTTTATAACATTCTTGTAGAATGATAACGGGCGCATGAGTGGTTCACCTCCATGCCATGTAAAGAGTACATTAGGCATTGTCTGAGATGTGATATACTCATCTATAAAATTTTCGAGAAGAGTATCGCTCATTACTTTGTTGATATATTCTTGATATAAGTCTGACTTCTCGAGATAGTAGCAGTAGCGACATGAAAGATTGCACATAGGACCTGCTGGTTTTGCCATCATATACAGCGGATGTGCAAAAGGTGTAGATATATTGCTCATTTGTTTGATCTATTTTATAATCTGTGTAGTTCGTATATTAATACGACTTGTTAGCGTCATAATATTAACGCGCTAACTTAGATTATATTGTAGTCAAATACAACCATTATGCAATATTATACAGTTTACATATTATTAGATATAATACTCAGATGTATCTATTAATTCTGATCTTATGACAGATTTAATAGCTTCGTGTGCATTGTTAACGCCTAGTTTCCTGAAAAGGTCTTTTCGATGAGTGTTTATAGTATGAATGCTTGATGCATAGTTACATTATGTCATTGTATTCTGTTGCAAGACCGCCTTCGCTAGTTTCCTTATAAAGAGAAGGCAGGTCATGCCCGGTCTTTTTCATTACATTCACCACTTTGTCAAAAGATACTCTATGTTTTCCATCTGAAAAAGAAGCATAAAGGTCTGCATCTAGTGCTCTGGTAGCAGCAAATGCATTTCGTTCTATGCATGGTATCTGAACAAGTCCGCATACAGGATCACATGTCATACCTAAGTGATGTTCCAATCCCATTTCAGCAGCATATTCAATCTGGGATGGACTTCCTCCAAATAGCTGACAAGCTGCTGCTGATGCCATGGCACAGGCTACACCAACTTCACCTTGGCATCCAACTTCTGCTCCTGATATTGACGCGTTCTGTTTAACGATATTTCCAAAAAGTCCAGCCGTGGCAAGCGCATGTATTATGCGAATATTACTGAATCCATGTGCTTTATGAAGGTGGTATAATACAGCCGGAACTACTCCACATGCACCACAAGTAGGAGCTGTAACTACAGTTCCACCAGATGCATTTTCTTCACTGGCAGCTAGTGCATATGCATATACTAATCCACGAGATTGTAGACTTGACTTATAACCACTAGCCTTTACATAATAAGTAGATGCTTTACGTGGAAGATTTAGAGATCCCGGAAGAACACCTTCATGAATTAATCCGTCTTCTACACATTTTTGCATAGCAGCCCATATTTTTGCTAAATAATCCCAAATATCTTTTTGTTCACACTCGGCAACATACTCCCAATAGTTTCTTCCGTATTTATCACACCAGTCCATTATACTGCCCATTGTGTTAAGACTGTATGTTTCTGAAGTATCAAACATATCTCCGACTTTTTTTCCTTCAGATAGAGAACCACCGCCAATGCTATATACAGTCCATTCATTAATCACATTACGCTTATCATCAAGGGCTGCAAAATGCATTCCATTAGGATGAAAAGGTAAAAATACAGATGGCTTCCATATAATATTGACTAGGGCTACAGGTTTTAGCACATCTTCTATTGCAGAATCTGTCATGTGACCACTGCCCGTTGCAGCAAGACTCCCAAATAAAGTTACTTCGAAATATCGGGCATTCATATTTTTAGATAAGAAAATCTTCGCAGCACGTTGAGGGCCCATTGTATGACTGCTTGAAGGTCCTTTACCTATCTTATATAATTCTGTAAGTGATTTCATTTTCTGTATATTTTGTGCAAAAATACGACTATTTTTATATTAATCGTTATAAATCTACCAAATTGTTGCCTCTTTTTTTAGATGGAAGGTCTAAATATAGGTATATGTATACTACAACAGTATGATGATTAAAATATTTATAATATAAAAACCCTGCCTCTAAAGAGAACAGGGCTAATGAAAGGAGGAGTGGTACCACCAGGAATCGAACCGGGGACACAAGGATTTTCAGTCCTTTGCTCTACCAACTGAGCTATGGCACCTTTTTCGTTTGCGGGTGCAAAGGTACAAATAATCTTTGAACCCGCAAAACTTTTTATCTGATATTTTTATATAGATACCACATAACTTTTGTAACTTATTATTTGCGTTACATAAGTATAGTCTGGTATATATAATTTAATCTTTGAGAGGATTCCACCCTTGGGCTTTAAGTTCAAACTCATTTTCATCTCTTGTTACAAGATTCATACCGAATTTGTCTTCAGTTATGTGGCCAATGATCTTAACACCTTCCATCTCCTTTATTGCATCGTGGTCTCCAATAGGAACAGTAAATAAAAGTTCATAATCTTCTCCACCATTGAGTGCGCATGTAGTAACATTCATGTTCATCTCTTCGGCCATAACAGCAGTCTGATAGTCTATAGGAATTTTATTCTCAAATATTCGGCAGCCACACACACTTTGTTTGCATATATGAAACAGTTCGCTGCTTAATCCATCACTAATATCCATCATAGATGTTGGACGTACACCAGCTTCTCTAAGTTTTTCTAATATATCGCCACGTGCCTCTGGCTTAAGTTGGCGTTGTAAAAGATATTCTTTCCCTGCAAAGTCAGGTTCGAAATGCGACAACTCCTGCAATGCTTTTTTGTCGTCTTTCTTTTTAGCCTCGTCCACTTGCTGGTAATATACACTTTTTTCTCTTTCGAGTAGTTGCAATCCCATGTATGCAGCTCCTAAGTCTCCGCTAACACATATTAGGTCGGTGTCTTTGGCTCCATTCCTGTATACAATATCCTCTTTCGCGCATTCACCTATACAAGTTATGCTTATAGCCATTCCTGTATATGATGATGTCGTGTCTCCTCCAACGATGTCTACATTCCATTTTTCACAAGCCATCTTCAGTCCATCATAAAACATTTTTATGTCTTCAATAGTGAAGCGTTTACTTAGTGCAATGCTTACAACCATTTGGAGAGGTTTCCCATTCATAGCGAATATATCGCTGATATTAACCATAGCAGACTTGTAACCTAAATGTTGCATGTCTATATATGTCATATCAAAATGGACTCCTTCCATTAAGAGGTCGCTTGTAACAAGGACCTCTTTATCGGGATAGTGCATTACGGCGCAGTCATCACCAACACCATATATGCTTGATTCGTTCTTTAATTTTATATCTTTGGTAAGTTCGTGAATAAGTCCGAACTCACCAAGTTTTGATATTGCTGTCATCTATGCTCTTTTAATCATTTCTCTCATTATTTCTGTCATAAGTGGCTGTGCATTGTTTGCTGCAACCTGAACCTCCTCGTGACTTACTTCTACCGGACTGTCTTCTATTCCTAAGTCGGTGATGATGCTTATTCCGAAAGTCTTTATTCCGCAATGATGGGCAACTATTACTTCAGGCACAGTACTCATGCCTACAGCATCAGCGCCAAGTCGGTGGTACATCTTATATTCTGCCGGTGTTTCAAATGTAGGACCTTGTACACCAATGTATACTCCGTGTACTACACGTATTCCCTTTTCTTTAGCAATCTGGTCTGCTTCTGAAATGAGAGCCTTATCGTATGTCTCATGCATATCCGGGAAACGTGGACCTGTTTGGAAATTTTTTCCGCGCAGAGGATGCTCTGGGAAGAAATTTATGTGGTCTGTAATGATCATTAGGTCACCGATCTTGAACTCTGGGTTCATTCCTCCTGATGCGTTTGATACAAAGAGCGTTTTTATGTTAAGCTCATACATCACACGTATTGGGAATGTAACTTCTTTCATGTCGTATCCTTCGTAGTAGTGGAAACGACCTTCCATAGCCATAATATCCTTACCTCCAAGTTTACCGAAAATCAGTTTTCCAGCATGACCTTCTACTGTAGATACCGGGAAATTTGGTATATCTTGATATGCGAACTCGTAAGTATCAGTTATTTCTGAAGCTAATTGTCCTAGTCCTGTTCCCAGAATTATTGCTGTTTCTGGACTCGTTTTCATCCTTTCTTTTAGCCAGGATGCTGTTTCTTGAATTTTTTCGTACATAACCTATAATGTTTTCGTTAAACGTGTCTTTTTGTTCTAACATAAACTTTACCTCAATAGGCAGTGTGTATATGTTGCGCTTCACCTCTTCACTAAGACCTTCAAGGCCTTTTATGCGTGTGGCGTCTTTTTCTGTAGTTATTATTATCTTTGGTTCTGGCAAAGCAGAATACCTGTTGTTCAGATCTTCAACATCTTTATCAGTAAACAGATGGTGATCTTGGTATGTCATCTGATTTATATTCTTCATATAAGGCTTCAGGTCTTCCAAAATCTGTTGCGGAGACGCTATGCCTGTTAATAGTAATATATTGTCTTCAGATATACTTTCGATAGATTTGCTTTCACCTTCGTAAATAGGCATTAAATCTTTGTATATCAATGTCGTAAAGAATAGCTGCTGATATGGATAAAGATCCATCGCTTTTGTTATTACTCTGAATTCCATTGGTTTCAGATCGGATGGACATTTTGTTATTATAACCATATCTGCACGTGATTTGCCGTCTTCAGATTCTCTTAATCTGCCCGCCGGTAACAGTTTGTCTGAACTAAGCATCCTGTGATAATCAACCAACAGAATATTTATGCCTGCTTTTACATATCTGTGCTGGTATGCATCATCCAGTAATATCACATCTGTGTTTTTAGTGCTATTATTACCGCATATCTGTTCTATGCCATGACATCTGTCCTTGTCTACAGCTACAGTTATGTTAGGAAACTTTTGCTTCATCTGATATGGTTCGTCTCCAATCATACTCATTTCTGTGTCATCATCTGCCAGAATAAATTCTTTACTCTTACGCTTGTAACCTCTGCTTAGCACTGCTATGTTGAAGTTGTCTTTGAGAAGGCGTATAAGATATTCTACATGTGGAGTCTTGCCTGTACCGCCAACTGTAATGTTTCCTACTGATATGATTGGTATATCGAAACTTCTGCTCTTCAATATTCCTATATTAAAGAGGAAATTACGTATACTTACTCCAATACCATATAGCCAACTTATAGGTAACAGACTTTCTCTTATTTTAATGAATTCATCCATCTTATAGAATATCGTTTATTATCTGTTATTTTATATTTACAGCAAAAGGAATTCTAGCCTGAACCCTGTCTGTCTTATTTAATTTTTTAACTAGCATAAGTGGTTCATAATATTCGCCCAATGTACTCTTAAGGTTTTCATCAAGATAGTTACTACCTTTTTTTAGTGATGAATTAAGTATTTGGTCTATCCAACTTACTTTTTCCGGATAACTTTCTGTATAATATCCGCTCTTATCTATTTTAGCCAGTTTCGCTGCTTTTGCTATTGCTGCGTCAATGCCGCCAAGTTGGTCGACAAGGTGTAATTTAATCGCTGTCTCGCCCAACCATACATGTCCTTGTGCTATTTTCTCAACATCTGTAACTTTCATATTTCGACCATTTGCTACGCGTGAACGGAATAGTATGTATCCTCGGTCTATACTAGCCTGGAATGCCTTTGACTCATCTACATTAAACGGGCGACCTATAGAACCGAAATCACTTCCGCGATTGGTCTTTTCAACGTCAAATCTGACGCCTAACTTTTGAGTAAGTAGACCGCTTATATCAGGGATCATACCGAAAATGCCTATGCTTCCGGTTAGTGTTGTTGGTTCAGCAACAATCCAGTTGGCACCGCAACTTAGATAGTATGCTCCAGATGCAGCCATGCCTCCCATTGATATCACTACAGGTTTCTTTGCTTTCAGCATTTCTACTGCGTGCCATATCTGTTCGGATGCAAAAGAACTTCCACCACCAGAGTTTACACGTATAACAACGGCTTTTACATCGTCGTCATTTTTAAGTTTCTCAAGGTCAGCATCTACTTTTTCAGAACTAATACAAGGAGAACCTCCTTCTGTAATGTCAGAACTTACAACGTTACCATATGCATAATAAACAGCAATTTTGCCACCATCGTTATTGTCAGATTTGATGTTTGTCATTTGGTTTAGAGATAACTGGTTAATAGCATCTTTACTATTTGTATTAAGCAATTTCTTTATTTTGTCTTTTACCTGTTCATTGTATAAAAGACCATCAACCATCTTATTACTGACGTATTCTTTAGCGTCGGCAAGTGTTATATAATTGTCTGCAAAACTGTTTAATTTATCATTTCCGATGCCTCTGCTTTTTGATACATCATTGCATACCGTATTCCAAATGCCTCTGATGTATGCAGATACTTGTTCGCGGTTAGCGTCGCTCATCTTGTTCGCTGTATATGTTTCAGGCATACTCTTGTAAGTACCAACCTTGAAAAGTTGAACTTTTACGCCCAATTTGGCTAGCATGTCTTTTATATAATATGGTTCTGCTGCAAGACCATGCCAATCAATAAGTCCTACAGGGTTAAGGTATACCTTGTTAGCTACAGAACATACGTAATATGCACCTTGAGTATATACGTCTCCATAAGCAATAATCCATTTTCCACTTTTCTTGAAATCATTAAGAGCATTTCGCATAGCCTGAAGTGATGCATATGAGTCAGGTGAGAAAGTCCCGGCTTCTATATAAATACCCTTTATTTTATTGACCTTTTTTGCATTGTCTATAGCTTTAAGAACATCATCAAGTCCGATAGTATTAGTGTCATCAGATAGTTCAGATAAAAAATTGTCTTGAGATCTTTCTTCCATTGTTCCCGACAACTTTAATACAAATACTGAATTGTCTTTAACTTTTTGTGAGGATTCACCGGTTGAGATCATACCAACGATGCTAATCAGTGCAAATATTCCTGTTATTACTACTAATGCTACTATGCCGGTTATTGTGGCAAGTGTATACTTGAAAAAATCTTTCATATTTAGCGGTGTTTTATTTCTATAAATTATGAAATGCAAATATAATACTTTTTTGTCATATAAAACAGTATAAAACTAAAAAAAGTGTATAGAGCATTATAATGATTCCTAATATTACTTATTATGTAGATGATCTCAGAATTAGATTGTTTTTAAGAATATCGGATAAATGACATAAATTATTTTGTGTGAGGCAAGTACTTTAGCTAGAAAAATCCTTTAATCCTATGCAAGTATGATTGCTTTTACGAATATTTTTCTGCGTAATAAAAATGTTTTTTAACCTCAACCTCACTAATATAGAATAAATATTTGTATGTCAACTAGTTGCACAAGTGAGGTCTGGTTATTAAACCTCACTAACCTCAAAAGTGCATATAATATAAGTAAGTTCGATATATATATAAAGTTTTTGATAAAATTTTTAATAATTTGTAGACTCAATAAAAATATACATGCCAGAAAATAATATGTCTCAATTAATCATTATTATTGAAATGTATTTACATATATGAAATCAACTTCAGGGCTGACGCATTAAAAATTATTCACCCTATCCATTCAGAATCCAAGATTT
>Ga0172377_10007912_pt1 | contig 10907 bp, 10 predicted proteins | sample Pumphouse3metaG_FD_119749 | JGI IMG/M metagenome (GOLD analysis project Ga0172377, IMG submission 119749) | Leachate microbial communities from a municipal landfill in Southern Ontario, Canada - Pumphouse #3 metaG | ecosystem: Engineered > Solid waste > Landfill > Unclassified | place: Canada... | reverse complement strand
GCGTTGTATGCTCGGGACCGGCAATTTTCGGAGATATGTTTAAAATAATCCATAAATATTTAAAGGATGAGCACTAATGTTTGATAAAATCGCAAAATATTACGATCTTATAATGAGCCCGTTCGATTATCAGGAACTTGTTGACTGCCTCGACGATCTGATCTTGTCGTCGGGAGGGAAAAGAACAAATATACTGGATGCGGGCTGCGGCACCTCCGAGGAGCTTGTTTATTTCAGGCAGCTCGGTTACGAAGTTTCAGGTTTCGATATGAGCCGTGAGATGGTAAAAATATCAAGAAAAAAACTTCCCGGAAGCAGTTTTAAATCGGGCAATATGAAAAATTTCAGATCAGGTAGAAAATATGATAACATAATTTCAGTCTTCGACACTGTTAATTATCTTAAAAAGCCTCAGGATCTGTCATCATTTTTCAAATGCTCAAATAAAGCTCTCAATGAAGACGGACTGCTGCTGTTCGATTTTAATTCGATCTACGGTCTTGTGAATGAGTGGGAAGGCGTTAAGATCGAGGAAACAGAAGAATTTTTTATTTCCTACGATTCCGAATTCGATATGGATACTCTGATCCTGGAGTGCAGAATGAAGTTCTTTATCAGAGAGAAAGACGGAAGATTTATTACTTTCGATGAAACTCATCATGAAAGAGGTTATTCACCGACAGAGATAAAAGAACTGCTAAAACAAAACGGATTTAAATTAGTAAAACTACTGCCTTTCCTGAGCAGAAAGCAGACGCGGAACAAGAAACTTGACAGGTATCAGGCAGTAGCTGTTAAAATAAACGAGGTGTGAATTGAATATTGAATTTCTGAAGTACATACTGCCCCCGCTGATAGGAGCGGTGATCGGGTTGCTTACTAACCATCTCGCAATAAAGATGCTGTTCAGACCTTTCAAGCCTGTGTTTATCTTTGGGCTCAGACTTCCTTTTACTCCGGGAGTAATACCCAAAGAGCACGAAAAGCTTGCCGAGAAGATCGGAAACACAGTGGGAGATCACCTTCTGACAAACGACTCTCTTCATCAGTTATTCAGAAAAGAATCTGTAAGAGGGAAGATATATGACGCTCTCGAAAATATGTACGGTCAGTTCGGAATACTCTCATCGTTCATTACTTCCGATATTAAAAAGATGATCTCGGACAAAGTAATTGAAATGATGGACAAAGAACTTCCGGCAGTTCTTGACGAACTTGACGTTAGAGAGACAGTTAAGATAAAAGTAAGAGAATTTTCACTTGAGAGGCTGGAGGAGATAATCCTCAGCGTTACCAGAACACAGCTCGCTTATGTAACATATTTCGGCGGAGTGCTTGGTTTTATTATTGGCTGTTTTCAGCTCTTAGTGTATTTAATTTAAAAAGCAGGGATGATAAGTTATGGCTAAAAAAAGCAAGACTAAAAAAAGCAGCAAAAAAAGCGGCGGGGGATTCTTTGCCCGCATGTTCGACATGTTCACGGCATTGATGATCATTGTAATCGCAGGAGCTGCCGTTTGGTATTTTATGTTCTATGATCCTGACAAAAATGTCAGGACCGGTGAAAATATTGAAAACCTTAAAGATAAAAAATTGGTCTCTTCCTCTGAAAAAGAACAGAAATTCGATCCGGCAGCGGACGAAGAAGAACAGAACAGGATTGACGGAGAGTATTTTGACGGAGAGGATGAAATGACCGCCCAGTTCGAGGATGAATTCTCATCAAATTTCGAACAGCAGAATAGCACAGATCAGATCGCGTCCGTACCGGGAAGTTTCGCGGTTTCTGTAAAGAAGTGGGCGTCAAAATATGAGGGACTGAAATATAGGCTCGGTGCTGATCCCGATAAGGACAGAGCTGCGGATAATTCGCATCTTATTTGTGCTATATGGAGAAATTCCGCTGCAGAGAACAAAATGAAGTTCAAAGGTTATATGGATTCAAAAGAAATATTGAAAAATACATCAAAGGTAAGCAAAGGCGATATCAAGAACGGAGATCTGGTAGTATTGAACGACGGAATGTTCGGAATGATAACGGACCTATCATCTCCAAACAATTTTAATTTAATATATGCGTCAGAATCAAAAAATAAAGTAGTTAAGTCAGACACGCAGGGATTGAGCTATTACTGGCTTAAACCTGAAAATTTTAAAGGATTCTACAGGTTAAATAAAGATATACTTAATTGAACAGGAACAAGATAATATTTGCTGTTTTTGACACGCTCCACCATGAGTACAGGGGTTACAAGGTCGCCCACAGCTTTCAAAAATTCGGTTTCGACATTAAGGTAATAGGTATCAGATACGAAAATGTTCAGCTTAAAGGCTGGGACGACATAGAGTATTCGAGGGTAAGGCTTTTTAAAAATCTGCCGCTGGTTCTAAACATGATGATATTCTGGATAAAGCTTTTCTTTATTCTCATTCGCGAGAAATGTACAGTATTCTATTCTCACGACATTTTTCCTCTTCTTCCTGTTTTTTTTGCGTCTAAACTTAAAAGGAAGCCTTATATCTACGATGCTCATGAATTCTGGCACGGGAACTCGCAGATTGAGAACAGGCCGATAGCTAAGAAATTCTGGATCAGTTACGAAAGGATATTTATTAAAGCAGCAAAAAAAGTCATCACCGTATCCGAGCCTATTGCGAGAGAGCTGGAGCAGATATACGGGCTGGAAGAAGTTCGTGTATTTACGAACCTTCCACTGAAAAAAGAGATCCCTGATAACAAAGATCTTCTTCACGAAACTCTCGGGATCGATAAAGATAAAAAGATCGTTCTGTATCAGGGTCATTTTCTCGTCAACAACGGCCTTGACGGCATTATAAGATCATTCGTTAATGTCGATGAAAGTGCGGTTCTTGTCCTTATCGGAGACGGATCGGAAAAGAGCAGGCTCAAAGACCTTGCCGCTAAGCTCGGGATCGGTCACAGGGTATATTTTGCAGGTCCTTTTCCTCACAGTGAACTTATTAATTACACAGTCTGTGCCTATGTCGGGCTGTGCCTGATAAAGAATTTCGGCAAAAGCTATTACTATTCCGCACCCAATAAAATGTTCGAGCTGATTCAGGCCCAGGTTCCACAGATCGCGTCTGACTTCCCGGAAATGTCGAGATATGTTAAAGGTTACCTCGTCGGGGAGGTTATAGATCCGGATAATGAGGAAAATATAGCTAAAACAATAAACGATTTACTTAATGACGACAAGAAATACAGCTCATACAAAAGTAATTGCATAAAAGCCGGATCAGAACTTGTCTGGGAGAATATCGAGGACGAACTGGTGAAAATTGCGTACTAGGGTTCAACATTTATGATGACAATGCGATTATAATTTATTATATTCTTATCTGAAATAAAGATCAAAGGCGGAAAATTGGATTCAAAGTATTATAATAAGGTCAATGCGATAACGGTATCAAGGATAATCCTTACACTTATAGGTGTTCTTCTGATATTCAGCGGTAATATCAAACTCCTGATCATCGCGTATGTCATAATGAGCCTTTCAGAAGTATCCGACATTGTTGACGGTTATGTTGCAAGAAGGGACAAGCTTGTTACTGATCTCGGAAAGATACTGGACCCTCTTTCGGATTCCATATCCAGATTTTTTTATTTTTTCGCGCTCGCTTATCACGGACTTTTCCCGATATGGTTCATTGTATTTTTCTTTTTCAGGGATATCGTGGTCGCTTATGTCAGGATATTCGCTTCCTTTTCAGGTACCGTGATGGGCGCAAGGTTTTCAGGAAAGCTGAAAGGAGGAGTTCAGTTCGGAGGCCAGTATCTGCTTATGTACGCACTGATGATAAATACCATACAGGACAGCGGGGTCATGCCCGGAAGCTTTTTGATTTACTCGCTACTTACCGGTATTGCACTGAACATCCTCGTCGTCTATATTTTCAAAATTAAAGGAGGGCTCCTTTATACGATAATAGGACTTATGGCTGCCCTTTCGGCTATGATGCTCTCTTTGAACTATATCGATTTTAAAATCAGCTATCTCGTCACATTCCTGATCTCTTTCCTTGTAATAAGCGTAACTCTGTATTCACTGATAGATTATCTTTTCAGTCTTGCTCCCGGTCACAAAAAAATATATAATTATGTGAGCAGCATACTTATGATAGTGCTTATGTTCTTCATATCGCCTTATTTCCTCGATCTTGTAAAGAATAAGGTTGAAAGCAATGCGGAAGCTATAAACTGGCAGTCTCATGATCTGATAAGCATCGAAAAAAATGACGATCTGAGAATAGCAGGTATAACAAGTACCAATGACAGGATAGTTATAGCAGCCTCCAGAAAAAATAAATTATCAAGATTGTATGTTTACGACAGCATAGATAACGACCGTGCAGAGCAATTCTTCTGCGATCTTCCTGAGTATATTTCGAATGTCAAGGATATCGAGAATATCGGCGATCATATTTATCTTATTGACGACAGTATAAATAAAGTGATCGAAATTGATAAGGACAGCATGATGATCTCAAAGAAAATTCATATCACTAACGAATTTTCAACCGGATTATCCTCCTCTTCCACTCTTGGTGCAGCCGAGTTCAATTCAGTGAAATATCTTTTGATCAACGATTATATTTATTCAGACTACCTTTATTTCTGTCCTGTTGCCGATCTAAAAAACAACGCAGATCTTCTTTCTCAGAGCAGTTTCAAGATCAAAAGCGAATTTTATATTAAGAACCTGTCATCAAAGAGCGGCAGTATTTTTATGATAGCTAATAAGATAGGAAAAGACCTGATATATACAGTTGACATTGAGAAAGCCATATTCAACGGAAGCATACAAAATGCGATTACCAGAATATTGACGGCTCCTGACAGTGATCTTAAGGGAATAAGTATGGTAAAAGGTAACATTATTTCCTATGGAAGCAGAAGTAAAAAGATATTTGTTGAAGTAAAATAGTTCGGAGTGAAGTTTTGAGCGGCAGAATAGTATTCACTGATTTTGACGGTACTTTTATAAAAGGAGATTCTTATTTCAGATCGCTTTTATATTTTTCAGGCTATAAGAAGTTTTTCAGATCGCTTCCGGAACTGATCCGTATAGGGTATGAATATTATTCAAATTTCATTACCAGAGATGAAGCAAAGAAAAAAAGTTTTGAACTTATATTTAAAGGTATGAGCATTGGTGAGATCGATGAGAAGCTGGAAGATTTCAACAATCAGCTTCACACATTCCCTAAAGTCAAGTCGAAAATAGACAGTTTCAGAAAACTGGGCTGTAAAATAATAGTAGTAACCGCATCACCGGATATATATATGAGTTATATTTCAAAGAAACGCGGTTTTGACGGGTGCATATGCACAGAGACAGAGAAAGATAACGGTATTCTTACAGGCAGGCTTAAAAGAAAGAACTGTAATTATGCAGAAAAAGTTTTAAGGATTAAAGAGTCCGAATTCTACGATCCTGAGGCCACCATAATATCTTTCGGAAATTCAAGAGGAGATGAAGAAATGTTCAGAATGTCATCACAGTTTTATTTTGTTGACAGATCGGGCAGCCTAAAAAAAGGAAAAACGCCATGGTAAAGATAGATCATGATAAATATGAAGAATATCTGAAAAAAATAAAGAGATCAAGAATAGCTGTAATTGGCGACCTGATGCTCGATGTTTATTTTTGGGGCAGAACTGACCGGATATCACCTGAAGCCCCTGTTCCTGTTGTCAGCGTAACAGGCGAGGAGATGAAACCCGGCGGCGCGGCGAATGTCAGCCTTAATGTAAAATCATTAGGCGCAAAACCTTATTCATTCGGTGTTATAGGTAACGATATGAGCGGATCGTTCTTTATCGGCAATTTTAAATTTCACGGACTTAACACGGATAATATTCTTATCGATAAGAAGAGGCCGACGACCGTGAAAACCAGGATACTCGCTTTAAACCAGCATGTAGTGAGATTCGATAAGGAAAGTACGGAAGATATTTCCAAAAATACAGAAAAGAAACTCCTTGAATCATTTATCGAAGCAGCAGATAATATTGATGCTGTAATTTTTCAGGATTACAATAAGGGTGTTCTAACTTCAGGTCTCGTTAAAAACATAATGAGCGTTGCCTCTGAAAAGAAAATACTGACAGCCGTTGATCCAAAGATAAAGAACTTCATCAGCTATAAAGGAGCCGATATTTTCAAACCGAACCTTAAGGAAGCAGAAGAAATACTGAAGAGAAAGATCAGGACAGACAGCGAGATCGAAAAAGCCGGCATCGACCTTATGGACAAACTCGAACTTAAGCGGCTGGTGATAACTTTGAGCGAGCGAGGAATGGCAATTTTTAACAGTAATGCCATAATGAATATCATTCCCGCTCAATCCGCCAAGATCGCCAATGTATCCGGAGCTGGGGATACGGTGATCTCCACACTTGTTGCATTCATCTGCGGCGGAGCCTCTTTTGAAGAAGCCTGTACCATCGCGAACTTCGCCGCGTCTATAGTTGTTGAAGACGTAAGTATAATTCCTGTCGAACCCTCGCAGCTTAAAATAAGACTGGAGAAATCAGGAATAATCCAAAAAAGGAAATAGATGACCCTGTCCATAGAAGATTTGATAAAGGAAGTAAAGAATCTAAAAGATGCAGGCAAGAAAATCGTATTTACGAATGGAGTTTTTGATATCCTTCACAGGGGGCACGCGGAGTACCTTAATAAAGCTGCACATTCCGGTGATGTGCTCATTGTTGGAATCAACAGCGATCTGTCCGTAAAAAGACTGAAGGGCGAGAACCGGCCTGTGAATATTGAGGATGACAGGGCCTTTTTAGTTGATTCTCTTAAAGCTGTTGAATTTACAGTAATATTCTCCGCAGATACGCCTTACGAACTTATAGCAGATATAGCCCCTGATGTTTTGATAAAAGGAGGCGATTATGACCCTGAAGAAACTGATCCGGACAGCAAAAAATATATAGTAGGCTCAGATTTAGTAAAGAGGGCGGGAGGCACAGTTGCAGTAATACCACTTGTCCCTTCAAGATCAACAACTTTAACACTGAAAAAAATCAAGGATTTAAAATGAGCCTGCACGACGAAATTATCAAAGTTGCACTTAATTTTAAGAATCGAACAGCAGTTATAGACAGCGCGACAGGACAAAACTATTCTTACAAAAAACTACTCATATCATCATTCATTTTCCGAGATATTATTATCGGTTACGAGGATGAATTTGTCGGGCTTATGATGCCTATGTCAGGCGGAGCATTCATAAGCCTTCTGGCAGTTCTGATGTCCGGGAAAATTCCCGTGATGATAAATTATTCTACAGGTGCTGAGAATAACATAGCTTACGCAAGAAGAAGATGCGGATTTAAAACAATTATCACTTCAAGGAAACTTTGCGACAGGCTTGGAGTAAATGAAGACGAACATATGATATTTGCTGAAGATATTGTAGCTTCACTTACTGCTCTTCAAAAGATCAAAGCCCTTATTAAGTATTTTACGCCGTTCAGGTTCTCTTCGAAGAAAGGCCCGGATGATATCGCCGTGCTTCTTTTCACTACAGGAAGCGAGAAAGAACCCAAAGCCGTAATGCTGACTCATGACAATATTATGTCAAATATTGAATCTTTAAGAAAATTATTTTATTTTGGTTCGGAAGATACATTCACAGGCGTGCTTCCTCTTTTTCACATCTACGGCTTGACAACTTCCTTCTTTCTTCCGCTGCTGTCCGGTTCCGCTGTAAATACATTCGCAAATCCTCTCGAATATAAATTCGTAGCGGATGGGATAAAGAAGAACGGCAATACTATAATTACGGCTACCCCGACCTTTTTGAGAGGATACTGCCAGAAATCCGAACCAGGAGATTTTAAAACACTTAGAATTATCATGGCGGGCGGCGACAAACTGACCATCAATATAAAAAACAGTTATAAATCCAAGCACGGTGCAGATGTTCTTGAAGGTTACGGCACAACTGAAACGAGCCCGGTGATTTCCGTCAACACATTCGAAAAAAATAAATTCGGCAGCATCGGCCAGCCTCTTCCGGGCGTTGATGTGAAAATAATCGATATAGATACCGAACAGGAACTTCCGAGAGGTCAGGAGGGTAAGATATATGTTAAGGGAAGACTCGTAATGAAAGGCTATTTCGGCGACATGGAAGAGACATCCCTTCACATACACAACAACTGGTATGACACGGGGGATATCGGATTGATCGACGGCGAAGGTTATCTTTGGCATAAAGGCAGGCTGAAAAGATTCGTGAAGATCGGCGGGGAAATGGTTTCTTTGACCGCGATCGAGAATGCAGTTGAAAAATACATCGGAGAAGAATTCCAGTGCTGTGCCGTTGAGATACCCCATATAACAAAAGGTGCCGACATAATAGTAGCCGTAACTAAGGACATAAGTGATACTGAGATGAAGAAGAATCTTGGAAAAGAACTTCCCCCGATCTCAATACCGAAGAAATTTATATATTTCGATGAACTTCCTTTAATGGGAAACGGGAAGGTGAATTTTAGAGCTGTTGAAGATTTGTGCAGGAACAGGATGAACCCTTGAAAAAGAATCTGCGTACATATTTTCTGCTTATCGGGATATTGATCTTTTCCGGTTGCGCTTATTACAATATGTATTTCAACGCAAAGGAAAGCTATAACGCTGCAGAAAAGAAGCGAATTGAAAAAAATATCACCGACAAGGCTCTATATGAGAACAGTATAAAAGAGCTTTCGAAAATACTGGAGTTCTATCCTGAAAGCAAGTGGGTCGATGATGCACTTCTGATGATGGGACTGTGCTACATGAGGCAGGATGATAATTATAAGGCAAGAAAGAAGTTCATTGAGCTGTTGACGAATTACCCGGGATCTGATCTTTCAGATCAGGCTAAAGTACATCTCGCTGAAGTTGAGATAGCCTTAAAGAATTATGATGAAGCAGGGAAACTTATGGAGAGTATCAGCGCGGATGATATCGATATAGAACCTTATAAAATACTTAAACTAACTGCTGAAATGAGCCTGTCGCAGGGAGACAGCGTAAAAGCTCTGGAAAATCTGCTTAGATCCGCGGACGAGGCCGAGACAGACATCGACAGGATATCTGTTCTCCAAAGCAGTTCCGAACTGGCGGAAAAATTAAAGGATCACAAAACTTCAGCAGAAATAAATAAAAAGCTTATCGAGATTAACGATGAACGCGAGAAGATCTTTCTTTACACACTTAAATTAGCCGAGGCAAAAAAAAATCTCGGAAACGTTGAAGAGGCTGTTTCAATTCTTGAAAAAATAACTTCTGATCAGGAGTTTGCGGCATATTCACTCAAGGGCGATATCAAATTAGCCGATCTTTATGTTCAGAACAGAATGGAAAATGAAGCCTACGATAAGCTGGATGAAATATTGAGGACCAATGTGAAAGATCAGAATAACGGACCGGATCTTTCTGAGGCCGCTTATTATTTTGGTGAATACTATTTCGATCTTAAGAAAGATTTTCCGTCTGCGGAAAATATGTACGATTCAAGCGGATATTATGACAGAAGGAATGAATATTATCAGAAGGCGGTTTCCAAGAAGAATCTTATAAGGGATTTTAGGGCTTTAAGGCGCAAAGTTGAAGGATATCATGAGAAAAAAGACAGTACTGAAGCAAAACTGGCAAGATCTGAAGATGAAAAAATGACAAATGAGCTTATTAAGCAGAATAAAAATCTTGAATCGTCCTACATAAAAGACAAACATTCACTCGCTGAGACAGCTATGTTCGAAATGGGGCTTCAGGATACAGCTCTAGTTCTTTTTGAAGAATTGTCCAAGGAAGAGAACTATCCGCACAAAGCTTCAAGAGCTTTGCTCTCTCTTTTACTTGCTGACAGTTCAAGATATAAAAACTTATCGGATTCTATACTTCAAAAATATCCTGAAACTGCCGGAGCTAATTACATCAGAATAAAAAGGGGACTGGAGCCTGTAGAAGTCGTTGAAGACTCTGCCAGGTACTTATTCAATATTTCATCGGGAAAATTCATTGACTCACTGTATCAGGAAGCTGCGGATGATTACTTGAAGATTGCCAGAAAATACGAGGACAGCCCTCTTTCTCCTCAAATTCTCCAGGCAGCCGCAATGATAGAGGAAAATAAACTCAAAAACTATGAAAAAGCGGCAGAAATATATACGGAACTGAAGGAAAAATATCCTCAATCTCCATACGGAAGATTCGCATCAAAGAAATTAGTTAGTGAAGGCGAATCTGTTAAAAAAGAAGAGAAAACAGAAGTAAAAGTGTTGTCTGAATCAGATAAATGGTATCTTATGGACAGAAGGAACGATTAAAATTTAAACGGAGGTCTTTATGAAAAAGGTTATTGCACTTGCATCGGTCGGGATAATTGCAGTGATGTTAATAACTTCCTGCGATGAAGAGAATAATGATCCGCCTGAATTTACGAACGGGCTCATGGTCACTTTAGCTCAGAACCCGGTAAATAATCCTGACGGGATAGAATCGGAGATAAGCTTTACAGCAAGAAGCTTTGTGGAGTGTTTATATCAGTACGGCAATACATATACATTTTCTGCAGAGACGACTTCAGGAGATAAATGGACTGTAAAGCTAAGGTGGGACGGAACAGATGCAGACTCAATCGTGTACATCAGCGACAATTCACTGAACAAGATAGAAATGGCATCAGCTGAGTACGGGAATTATTATATAAACAGTTCAAGCGGGAATGCCGGGCAGACTTCTGTAAAAATACTTCGCCTTGTACCTGAGGAAATTATTGAGGCGGAATTCGAAGGTTATATTTACGAACAGGGAGCATCATCCGACCCCGACACACTTAAGAACGGTTATCTGATAACGAACAAATTCGTACTT
>Ga0172377_10007911_pt1 | contig 10907 bp, 10 predicted proteins | sample Pumphouse3metaG_FD_119749 | JGI IMG/M metagenome (GOLD analysis project Ga0172377, IMG submission 119749) | Leachate microbial communities from a municipal landfill in Southern Ontario, Canada - Pumphouse #3 metaG | ecosystem: Engineered > Solid waste > Landfill > Unclassified | place: Canada... | reverse complement strand
TGCAATTTAACACCGGACTCTTTAACTGCATTTAGCGCCCTGTCAATTTCTTTTAGTTCTAAAGCTATTGGCTTTTCACAAAATATATGTTTTTTTGCTTTTGCCGCTTCCTCAATCAAAGAAGAATGGGTATCAGTGCTAGAACAAATAATAACCGCATCAATGCTATTGTCACTTAGAATTTCCTTATAATCCTGTGTAAATTTGGGTATACCAAATTCTTCTGCACATCTTCTCGCTGCTTCAAGCCTGACATCTGCTACCGATAAAACATTAGCTTCAGAGATGTTATAGACAAGGTTTCTACAGTGTAAAAAGCCTATTTTACCAGTACCTATTATTCCAACATTTACTTCAGAAGTTTTTCTATTCATTATTTCACCTCAAAAGTAATAATTGCTAAAAAATGACTAAATCATTGCAATATAAAAACGTCAAAAAGCTTTTTACAAAATTATTAATTACCATATAGTAAAATATAACATCCAGGATAATTTTCTTTCTAAAGCTTATGGAAAACACCTATCTGGGGTAGCTCATAAACTGATTTCCACCCTTCACTTAAAGGTTCTTTCAAGAAAGGTTCCATTTCTTTTTCAGTACGAAGTGTAACCTTTTCTACAGGCGGAACAGTGCCAGAAGGAAATTTTTCCAGTATCTGGTCAATAACAAGTGTAAGATAGCTTAATATAGCTGCAATTGGCCTCTTTGCTTTTTTTGGGTTTCCAAGACTTGGTTTCCCTACAACACCCTCGGGAGTTGCGTATCTTTCTATTGCACTGTGGCCTTCACCTTCAGACCACCTATGAGGCCTTCTAAAAGGATCTACAGAGGTGTCAAAATGTCCATCAGGTAAAAAAGACTCTCCCTGAGCATCTTTCACTACACTCATATCTATCATGCCTGGAAAGAGTAAAAGTGCAACAGAAGTCTCACTCTCGTCAGCATGTATAAAGTTAGTTTTTATACTATCGGATTTCCCGTCAGGAGTAAAAAATTCTCTTACGGCTCTATGCCAATCTAAAACTCGAAATATTCCAGGAAGCTGAAATCTTTTCATAAATTCATGTATCGCAGACTCTAACATCCATAACTGGCCATGATTATTTACTATTATAATTTTACGATAACCATCGTTCCAAAGACCTGCCATTACATATATTAATGTTTCTTCAACAACCTCTTTTGGCATAACTACTGTTCCAGGCATACCTAAATGGTGATAGGGGTGACCACCATAATTTAGTGGAGGCAGTGCTAGATTTACTTCGTAGCCATTTTTTGCTGTATATCTTCTAACTCCTTCCAGTATCTGAGTAACCATAAAGGTATCCAGACCACTATTAGCATGTACACCATGATTCTCAGTACATCCAACAGGCACAAATACAATATCATTTCTCTTTCTTTTCTCCATACATTTTATTCTCGGCGTATTTTGAATATAACAACCCGGTTTCCCCAGTTCAGAGGGTGAAGGAATTTCATAATCTTTTAGGATACTATCTATCTCTTCTTCACTGGCATCCCAGATCTTCTTTTTTAGTCTTCCAACCTCATTGTCTTCGAAAACTATTGCGGGGTTTTCTGTCCTGATCCAATTCATTTTTTTAGCCTTTCTAACTAGAATTTTTTTAAAAATATTTGATTAGAATCATATTAAACTTCTTATATATATTCCTACATTACACAAGTAACTTTACAATCTTTTTTATCCTTCTGTAGACGTATGATATTTTCCGGAACTTCTTCAAGTCCTATCTCTTTTGTTATCATTGGAAGCATATTCATACCACTTGCCATAAGTTCTATTACTCTTGGGAAAGTCCCATGGCCAGAATGCCCCTGAGCACCTACTATTCTTGCTCTTCTAACTTGAAGAACTTCTCCAGTAACGGGGATTTTGGCATCAGCTCTTGCAACCACCACAATAGTGCTATTTAAAGTTCTTCCTTCCCATATTATTTTCTCAATTTCAGGATAAACAATTGTAGGAAGTCCTGTAGCTTCAAGATAAATTGTGGCCCCCATACCACTTGTAATTTCCAATACTTTTTCAGCCAGATTTTCTTTTATAGGATTTATTATGTAATCTACACCCAGCTTGTCAGCTATTTTAGCTCTACATTCTTCTGGTTCCGATAAAATTACTTTTACTGCTCCCATTCTTTTAAGTATTGCACATGCAGCAAGTCCGATGGGACCTCCTCCCAATATCAAAACGTTATCACCAGGCCTTATTCCCCCACCTCTTTCAATAACTGCATTATATGCAACAGAGGTTGGCTCAACCAGGCTCCCGAGCTTAAATACATCTTTCTCATCATATTTTTCTCTAAAAGATTCAATGCTCCAGCATAATCTTGACGGGACTTTTACATATTTTGCAAAAGCTCCATCAATATTAAAACCAATTTCATCCAGCCTCTCACAATGATTGGGAAAACCATCAGCACATGGCCTGCAGTTCCCACACCATACCATCTCCTCCGAAGTTACTAACTCACCACCCTTAAAAGGCTGATTCGTAGTTTTATCATATGCATCAGGTCCTGCTTCTACAACAACACCTGAAAATTCATGACCCAGTGTACAGGGAAAGCCTGTAAGTCCTGGATAAAATATATATCCATCTTTATCAACTTGAGCCATATGGACGTCACTTCCACATATTCCACAGGCTTTAATTTCAATTAAGACTTCACCTATACCGGGTTTTGGAATATCTACTTCCTCTATTTTAAAGGAAGGATTTCTCCATACTTTACTTCCAAGATATGTTTGTTTTCCTTCAATATCTTTTGGACCAGGCTGAAAATCATCCCTGGGACTCCAGGTAGCATATAGCCTTACAGCTTTCATCTTTTCTTGCATTTTGTCTCCTTCTCTAGCTTTATTAAAAATATTTTTTATCACAATCCCGGTCTTTTCTCTGGTAACTCCTATAGTCTTTCAGAATTACTTTTCAGTACTCAGGATTAAATAGTTCCACTGTTGTGGCTCTATCAAATTCAATCTTTTTAAGAGAACTAAGAATTTTATTAAGTGAGATGATGCTATCCCCCGGCCATAATCTATCAGAATCTTTAAGACTATCTAAAGGAAGATCTTTTGAGTTGTTAATGTGAAAGACAAAAATTTTTTTATCTTTTAGTGAGAGAACAATTATTATTTCTTCACAGTCAATTTCAGCTGTTATTTTACACATTTCAGTAAATTTCTTTTTAGTTTTTTAAGCTTCTGCCTGCTTTAACATAAACACATCAGGCATAATTAATTCTGCTCCAGAATATAATGCTCTCGCAATAGCTACTTTTTGCTGTTCGCCTCCAGATAATAAATTCACATGTATATCAGTCCCGGTACCTCCACTCTCGAACCCAATCATTTCTTTCATCGACTTATTGGCTTCATCTTTCTCATTAGCTATCCTCAATGATAAGATGTTACTTAATACTGCCTGATAAGTTAAACCACTTGATCATTTTAAAATTAGTGATTCAATATGTTTCTTAATTTCTTCTTTTGCTTTCTGTAGATCTTTTGAAATTATACTCTCAACAAGTTTTATATGATGCTCTATGCTAGTCTCAAGAGGTATAAATCCACTAGATACCATTGGCATCATTATAAAATCTTTATATTCTTTTATTATATATTTATTATTAGTCTTTTTAACAATGTAAGTATGAAAACTTACATCTAAGCTTCTATACTTCGCGATATCATTACTATCGTAATATTTCTTGAATCTCTCTATAAAACGATTTAATATTCTTATATCTTTTTCAGTGAGGTTATTTATAAGCTTTTCAATTCCATATGATTCAAATAATAACCTGACCTCAACCATTTCAGAGAATTCTTCAGGGTTATACTTTTTTATAAAAAAACCCTTATATGGAATAAGTTCTAAAAAACCTTCTGCATTCAGCCTATTTAACGCATATAATACTGGTGTTCTGCTTACGCCAAGGGTTTCTGCAATATCCTCCTGGTTAATCTTTCCTGTTATTTGTTTAGCTAATATAAGGTCTTTTAAAGTCTTATAAACCCGGACAGAAATACTATCAGTATCTACTTTTTTTCCTATTTTATTCATAGTATATAAAATATAAAATTATTAATATTGTATACAATATTTTGAATTGCTAATTATGATAATATACTAACTCGGGGATGTCAATATTAGCTTTTTCTTACTGGTTACTGGTCTGGCCAGCTTATCCTTAGATTTTCAGGATATCAGGAATTATAGATATTACTGAATTTTATAACTGTTTCTTTCAACCCTTATCCATCTTTTATAGCATTTCACGTGTCGCATATCCTCTCACACCAGACTTACTATCTATGTATTATAGCTCTTCAAAACTGTGATAATTCTTTACCTATCTTCTACAATTTATAGTACTTTTAGCTTCTTTTTTAAGAATTATTTTCTCTACCAGCTCCAATGGATCAAAATGAGAATACGCTATGCCTTTTAAATCCAGCCTTAAAAGTGGATAGAAGGGATCATTTTTTTTCAGGTAAAACCCATTGTTTATAAGAAATTTAAACGGAATAGGTGGACTGTTTAAACACCCTTCTTCATAAATATTTTCACTATATCTCTTACCAATGGATTCTATAGAACCCACTTTTTCTTTTATCATATCTTTCTCAAGTTCAATAAGCAGTTTCTTACCTACATTCATGCCCCTGTATTCCGGAACAACATAGATGCATCCCAAAAAAATGCTTTCAGAATCAATCGGAAAAACATTAAAGCTTTTGAGCTTTGGGAAAAGATAATACTTTCCAGCCAGGATTATCCCCACACATTTCTCATCGACAAAGGCAGCCTTGACTTTCCCTCCATGCATTTTAAATGCAATAATTTTGCTTCTTTTGTCTTTATTCTTTTTAATACTGATACCTTTTTTTTCAAATAACTTCCCTCTAAAAAAACCTACCATCTCATGCAGGCTTCTTACTTCGAACAGACCTTTAAAAAACTCATATTCACCATAATTAAACCAGTAGTCACAATCCAGACACTTAAATTTTATTGTTTCTAGCTGTTCAGGGGAAAGCTCGTTAATTTTTAGATTTAAATTCATCTCTTATTATCTCTTAAACTCAATTATCCGGTAATTAGCTAAATAATTAAAAATACGTATTAAAAATTATAAACATGCTTATAAACATGCGTTCTTTATAATTATACACCATAATAGATTGTTTTAATTATTAAAATCCCTTTGAACTTTTAAAGGTTTTAATATATATTACATATTTAAAATAACTATAATAACAAGTTTATCTTAAAACTGGAGTTCATTTCAATTGATGAGTAAAAAAATAACATTTGATTACTGGGACCACCTTTATTCAAACAGGACCGGACATATGGTTTCTTCTGAAATAAGAGATTTACTTTCCTTATCTGCAAGGCCGGATATTATCTCCTTTTCGGGAGGTTATCCAGAAGTAAGAGCTTTAAATTCCGAAAGACTGGAAAGGTATGCCAGAAAAATAATAAAGACAGATAGTGAAATAAGCCTGCAGTATTGTGGTTCTGATGGTTATTACCCTCTTAAAACTAAATTAATAGAGGTAATGAAACTGGAGGGCATCGATGTAGTAGAAGAAGATATGATTATTACGGCCGGAGGTCAGCATGCACTTGATTTACTTGCCAAAATCTTTGTAAATCCCGGCGATACTGTAATTACAGAATCCCCCTCGTACACAGGAGCTCTAAATTCATTTAAATCTTACGAAGCAAATATAATTGGCATCCCTGTAGATGATGATGGAATGATAACTTCTATCCTTGAGGAAAAATTAAAAGAACTTGCCAAAAAGAAAATTAAAGCTAAATTTATATACATTGTGTCTAACTTTTCAAACCCATCGGGAGTGACTTTGAGCCTTGAACGCAGAAAAAAAGTACTGGAGCTGGCAAAAGAATATAAAACTGTAATACTTGAGGACAACCCTTATGGAATGCTTCGTTTTGAAGGTAAATCAGTTCCTACAATTAAAGAACTCGATAGCAAAGATGATGGTCATAATGTAATCTACCTCAGCACTCTCTCAAAACTACTTGCACCAGGATTTAGAATAGGGTGGATTGTTGCTCCTTATCCCATACTGGAAAAATTAGTGCTTGGTATTCAATCCTCGGTACTCTGTGTAAGTACTTTTTCTCAGAGATTTGCCTGTGAATATTTCTCGGACCCTTTATGGCGGGATAATATAGTAAAATTTATAGATATATATCACAAAAGAAGGGACACCATGTTGAATGCACTTGAAAATTATTTACCCCCTGGCTCTGAATGGTCAAGACCGAAGGGTGGATTTTTTATATGGCTTAAACTCCCTGAATATCTTGATACAAGAAAAATACTTGCAGATGCAGTTAGAAATAAGGTAGCTTTCGTTCCCGGCAGCGGTTTTTATCCTGAGAATGGTAGGGGATTAAATGAAGCAAGGCTCGCTTTTAGTACAGAAAGTACTGAAAGAATTGAACTTGGCATTAAAACCCTGGCAGATATTGTAAAAGAAAAGATTAAATTATATAAAAGCTTTAAGTAACTAAAAAATTTATGAAAGAAATTGAGTCCCATCAGCAGTTTTAACATAGTCAATTTAGTGTCCAAATTGCAGGATTCATATCAAAAATAATATAATAAAAATATTAAATAAAAATAAATAATACAATAATTTATACGAGAGTGATAAAAATGAAAAAAAACATTGCTGTACTTATGGGGGGAAGGTCTCTTGAAAGAGAATTTTCCATAAAAAGCGGCCAGAGGGTTTCAAACGCCCTGAGAAAGCTGGGGCACAATGTTATAAGACTGGATGTGGATGAGAATATAGTAGAAAATCTAACTTCTAGAAAAATTGACCTTGCCTACATTGCGCTCCATGGGAAAGATGGAGAAGACGGCACAATACAGGAAATTTTAGAAGTCCTCAATATCCCCTATACAGGTCCCGGCGTTTATGCAAACATTTTGAGTTTTGACAAGATAATTTCAAAACAAATATTCATAAATCATGGTATACCTACTCCACCTTTTTATTTTTTAAACACAAGCTCATTTAGAGAGCTCGGGTCATCTAAACTTCTTCCATTTATATTAAAAAAAATCGGCCTCCCGATGGTTATAAAACCATCAGCGCAGGGTTCTGCTCTCGGCGTAAGACTTGTTAATAAGAAGGAAGATATTACTGAAGCTATAATTTATGCTCTAAGCTATAGCAAAAAAGTAATACTGGAAAAATATATTGAAGGAGTAGAACTTGCTGTGAGCATAATAGGAAAAGAAAACCCAAGAATTCTACCAATAGTGGAGATAGTGCCAAAAAAGAATTTTTTTGATTTTGAGTCAAGAGCCACTGTTGGAAAAACTGATTATTTTGTTCCTGCAAGAATTTCCTCTGCTGAAGAAAAAAAAGTAAAAGAAATTGCTATGGCAGCTAATGATTCGCTTAAGTGCAGCAAGCTTTCACGTGTGGATATCATACTTGACAGGAAAGAAAAAATTCCTTATGTTCTGGAACTAAACACTTCTCCGGGCATGACAAATACAAGTCTTCTTCCTATGGCAGCAGAGCAGGCAGGTATAACATTTGAGGAACTGGTTAATGAGATAATAGAGATGTCTTTATAGCTTTTCATTGAGTATTAAATCTTGCAGCCCCGTATTTGTTAATGAGATAATAGAGATCTCCATATAGAATGCCTCTTTAAAATGTTATTGGAATAAACGATAATAATATAATAAAATGTTATCCAGACATTAAAGCTTTTGACAGAAATAACCGGCTCTGATAGTATTTTTCATTGTATTTAACCCCTCTATTATTATAGTTGCAATTGTCCCTGTAGCTCAGATGGACAGAGCACAGGATTCCTAATCCTGGTGTCGGCAGTTCGAATCTGCCCAGGGACACCAAAGCTGATTTATAATTTGACTTATAACCTGACTTATAATAATAATTTAAAAATAAATTAAAAATAAATTGACATCGATTAAACTTAATGTCCGGGAAAAAAACATTTACATTACTTTTTATACAATTATTCATACTCGGGGTTGGGGGCTCCATTGTCGGACCTCTGATTCCCATAATCTCAGACAGCTTTGAGGTTAGTCTGGATGTTGTCGGCTCCACTTTATCCCTGAATGCTTTTGGCCTTCTTTTAGCCAGTATGTTTTCAGGAATTCTTTCTGAAAGATTCGGAAAAAATAAAATGCTTGTCACAGCCAGTATATTGTTTTCAGTTAGTTTTTTAAGTTTATATCTGTCGAATAATTTTATTTATTTTACTATAAGTTACTTTATATTCGGGATATCCTGGGGCATAATTTCTCTGATATGTAATTCTTTAATCAGTGATATCTTTGATTCGAACAGAAGCAGTCAGATAATCAGAATAAATATTGGATACATGCTGGGTGCTGCTTTTGCTCCACTTATAGTCAGCAGCATTTTATTTTTTAATGTAAACTGGAGATATTTATTCTTATTCATTGCACTCATAAATACAATCCTATTTATATCTATGTCATTTTTCAAAAACAAGATTTATTTAGAAAAAAAAGACAAAGAAAATTTTGCCAGCCTCTTTTCTAATAGCCGTAAATTACTATCAAACCCGGTTATTATTTTTTGTGGAATTATTTGTTTTCTTCACGCTGGACTCGGGTTTTCTTTTGGTTCCTGGTTTACTACATACTTTAAGAGTATAAACGTTCCTGTAAATATTAGTTCACTTATACTCAGCTTAAATACTTTTATTTTCTGTGCAGGCATGCTTGTGCAGAGCTTTCTGCTAAATAAACTCAGCGAAGAAAGATTAATGCAGTTCCTATCAATACCGGCTTTTATTTTTTTATTTACTGCATTTATTTCAGACAACCTGATTGTAAAAATAGTTTTTATTGCACTTTTTCAATTTTCTTTTTCCGGTATAGCCGCCACTTCAATTTCTACCGGTATAAAGGAAAATCCCCGTTACTCCGCCACTATTACTGGTCTTATAAATAGCTTCTCTTTTACAGGAACAATTGTATTCCAGTATATGGCAGGTTATCTAATGGAAAATTATTCAAAGTCCAGTATATTCTATACCAGTCTCGGTGCTTTATTTTTGATGATTATAATCACAAGCATCTTAAACTCTTATTCAGTAAGGAAAAGAAAAGTTAGTTAATCCCACAACAATAAAATGTTAGTTAACCTCTTCAACACAAAATAACAAAATAACTTCGCAACCCTATAGCACAAAATTACTCACAACGCCAAAACGCCAGAATTATTCTGTATTAGATAAACTTTTGCAGGGTTTGTTTTTATAAGGTTTGTCGTCTAACGAAGATATTATCTAACAAAAATAAGAAATTTTATTCTTTGGTTATATATCTATTTTTTTCTTTTTCCCACACACCAGTATACGTTTCCTTTACTTTCTTCGCATACTCATCTATCTCACCAGCAATATTATTAATCAGGCAGGTTGCCTTCTCATGTGTAGGATAAATCTTACATTTACTGTATAGCTCTCTCATAACCTGTGGATTATCGATAAGCATACAGGGCAGGTAGAGATTATCAGAATAAGGTTGCCTTGCTCTGATTTCTCTAAAGAATTCGCAGTTCAGTGCATCTTTGAGTGAGGTATCTTTAATATTCACTTCAGCAAAATGGGTAAATATACACGGTTCCACATCTCCCCTGTGGTTTATATGTATGTAATGCTTCCCTGCAATACATCCTCCTACGTAAGGAGCATCATTCCAGAAATCAATAATAAATAATGGTTTATTCATCCTTATATAATCTCTTCTCTCTTTAAGATAAAGACGCTGCTCCGGAGTCGGCATTAGTGAAGTATCAGGATCTTTGCCAATGGGCATATAAAGGAAGTACCAGCCGATAACAGCTCCCCTATCGATCATCATATCTATAAAATCATCACTTGTAATAGCATCAATATTCTTACTTGTAACAGCTACAGAATAACCAAATGGTATCTTATTTTTCTTTAAAATATCCATTGATGCTGATACTTTTTCATAAATATCTTTTCCTCTTCTCTGGTCTGTCTCTTCCTTAAAGCCTTCGATACTTAATGTCGGCATTACATTTCCTAATTCAACCAGCTTCCTGACCATGTTTTCATCTATCAGCGTTCCATTTGTAAAAATATTAAAGAAAACATCATTATGCTTTTTATATATGTCAAACATGTCATCCCTTATAAAGGGTTCGCCTCCGAGAATTGTATATAAAGCCACGCCAATTTCTTTGCCTTCATTTATAATCCTGTCAATTACTTCAAGCTCCAGGTCCTCTTTCTTTGTGTAATCACTGGCATAACAGCCAACACATGCCAGGTTGCACCGCATTGTCGGGCTTATTAGAATAGACACAGGAACCACATGCCCTTCTTTATTTTCTCTGTTTCTTTTTCTCTGGTTTAAAAGACTACCCTGAATTAGATAGTTTTCAAAGATCTTATCTCTGAAATGTGGGTCGGACTCAACCATTATTCTTCTGTACAGCTGGTATTGAGGATTATTCTCGTCCACAATTGTACTTAAATTTTTTGCGAAAGCTTTGTACCTTTTAGGGATTATTATTCCCAGAAGTTTTACAAGGGCTCTTAAATCTCTTGCCGAACGGCCAGCTATAAATCGCATCAAGCCAAGAAAAAACTTTCTTTCAATCTTGTCTCTTAAATTTGATAAGCTCATGGTTTACTTCCTTTTATATTTTTTTATTATTGTCTTTTTCTTTCTCTTTTCCTTCTGCCTTTATCTGAATTCCTTCTGCCTTTTATCTAAACACTGTTTTACCTTCTTTTTATTTAGCCCGGCTATTTTTATGTAATCAGTCTA
>Ga0172377_10007908_pt1 | contig 10910 bp, 9 predicted proteins | sample Pumphouse3metaG_FD_119749 | JGI IMG/M metagenome (GOLD analysis project Ga0172377, IMG submission 119749) | Leachate microbial communities from a municipal landfill in Southern Ontario, Canada - Pumphouse #3 metaG | ecosystem: Engineered > Solid waste > Landfill > Unclassified | place: Canada... | reverse complement strand
TGAACAAATATTAGGTAGAATTCTTAGGCTTCCTCATGTAACAAAACATAATAATCCATTATTAAATAGTTCTTATGTTTTTTCTTCTTCCTCTGATTTCCAAAAAACTTTAGAGAATATTATAAATGCTTTAAATAGAGCAGGATTTAGTCAAAAAGATTATAGATACAAGGAAGAAGAAATAAAAGTTGAAAATAGAGATGATTTAACTCTATTATTTGATCAGCCAATTCAAAGTCAAATTAATAAAAAAGAGGTTAATGATGAAATTGATATTGAAAAGATAAAAGAATTTTCTCAAACTCCAGAATCAAAACAATTAGTAGATGAATTTTCTTCAACTTCGATTCAGCAAATAGATGAATATGAAAAGGAAATAGAAGAATTAAGAAATGAAGACCAATCAATACCAACCGATATAATAGATAAAGTGAAAACAAGTCAAATAAAAGATAGCTTTAAAGATGAAGTAAAAGGCATAAAATTACCTACTTTTTATGTTAATAATAATGTAGAGTCATTATTTAATAGTAAAGGAGATTTAATTTCATTAACCAAGAATTATTTGCTAAAAGGATTTGATTTAAGTACTCAAGATAAAAATATTGATTTAACTGTTACCTCTACAGATATGGCAAAAATTGATTTGAGTGAAAGAGTTAAAGATGAATATGTCCCTCAATATCAAAAAATGTCAGCATCTGTAAGAGAAGGATTCGTTGAATATTTTAAGGAACTCACTCCTGAAGGAAAGAAAAATAAAATTGTTGAAAGTATTTCAAGAATTATTGGAAATATTAATGAAATATCTCAACCTCATATCAGGAGCTATGTAAGTGATATTATTTCAAAATTAGATGCTGATAAAATAGATGAAATTGCTAATGATGAATATAGTTATTCTCAAATTATTAGACATAAGATTGAACAATTAGTTGATAAATATACGCAAGAACAATTCTATAAGTTATTAGACTTAGGGAGTATAAAGTGTGAAAAAAGTTTTGCTTTTCCAAAAAGAATTATTCCTAAAAATGGTATTGGTTATATCCAAAAGAATCTATATACAGAAGAAGATTCAATGAATGATTTTGAGAAGAGAGTAATATCTCAGGTTGCAGAATTAGATAATGTTGTTTTTTGGCATCGAAATTTAAATAAAGGTAAAGGGTTTATGATAAATGGTTTTATGAATCATTACCCTGACTTTATTGTGAAACTAAAAAATGGAAAAATAATTATTATTGAAACAAAAGGCGATTACTTGGATAATACAGATAGTAAAGATAAAATTAAATTAGGTAATACTTGGGCAATAAAAGCAGGAGATAATTATCGTTACTATATGGTTTTTGAAAATAATAACTTAGATGGTGCAAAAACTATTAGAGAATTAATTGATATAATTAAGAATATTCAATAAGGCGTTGCCTTTGGGCTATGTTTATTCAGGCTTTCAGCCTTTATTGATGGGGCATGTTATTTATGAGACGCGATAAATCGATGTCTCTACATTTACCCTAACCTAATGTAGGGGCAACTCTTGCGATTGGCTCAATTAATTGAATTTATTATTTTTAAATTATAATTTGGTGCTTTCCTTTTTTTCTGTATATTTGCTGCTGATTATAAATACAAAATGGATTTTATTGATTTTAAAAAGCAATTTTTGAATTTGGGTGTAGTTACTCCTCACCATGTTTGTTCTCTTTTTGATAGTTTTGAAAGTAATAATATGGGGCTTTGGAGTGATATGGGGTTGATGATTAAATTAAGAAATGGTTATTATGCTTTTTCTGATTTTCTAAAAGTAACTGATTTCAATTTAGTAGTTGCTAATAAAATTATTACTCCTTCATATATAAGTATGCAATCGGCTTTAAAATTTCATGGTGCTATTTCAAAATCTTTGCAAAGAGTTACAAGTGTTACTTGTGCTAAGCAGGTTTTTTATTCTAATGATTTCGGCGAGTTTTGTTATCAGAAAATTAATGAATCTATGATGTTTGGTTCTATAAGAGAAAATATTTCTAATGGCTTTCATGTTTCTATTGCAACGGCTGAAAAGGCAATGGTTGACCTTATTCAACTTTGTCCTTATTGTGATAAAAAGGAAGAGTTGGTAAAAATGGGGTTGAATGAATATTTTATGAAGAATAAATTTAATGTAGCCCTTTTTAAAGATTACCTTCAACAAATTAATTCTAATACTCTTACTAATAAATGTAATAGGGTATTGAAACATTATGGGCTTTAGTTGTCTTTATATTCTATTTCCTTATTTTTCATCTTTTTTTTTCTTTACTCATGGAAACTAAATAATTGTTTTCTTCGTTTTAAAAAGAGGAGAGTTACTTCTATTATGTAAAAATTGTGTACTTTTGCACAAAGTTAGCTGATAGTCTTTGTTGATGTTGATAGCTATATTGTAATGAATAATAAATAAAAAAGGGATATGAAAAAAACAGCATTAGTATTATTGAGTGTTATCATGTTATCAATTCTTTGTGAGTCATGTGCTCAACATCGTTGCGATGCTTATAAGTCAACAAATCGTTATAGAGCAGAAAACATTAGATAGTATTCTATAAACAGAAAAGATTAAGTTCTTTTCAATATAAAAAGGCTAAGGAAGTTTTTCTTTAGCCTTTTTTGTTTATTATAGCTTTTCTTTATCATTAATAGGGTCAAAATTATTTTATGAATAGAGGGAGGAAAATAAGATAGGATTTATAGCCTATGTAAAGAGCTACTGCAAGGAATAGGAGAGACCAGAAGAAGGCTGGAATTTTGGTTGTTTTTGCAATATTTGTTGCATCACCTGCTTTTTTGGGGGTTACGATTGAGATATATAGTAGAGTTAGGCATGCTAAAAGATTATCTATTGCTATTAAGAGACCAAATATTAATAGGATATGATTTGAATATTTGGGAATTGCATTGGGGATTAGTATTAATGCAAAATTAAGGGAGGCAAAGGTAAGTGTCCATATTATTCCGTAGGCATTTCTTATCCAGAATATTAAGACTATAACAGATATAAATAAGAAGAAATAAAAGAAGTATTGATTCCATTCTTTTCCTAAAGAATAGAATAAGAGTAAAGAAAAAAGAGCTGAAGATATATATCCTGCTGAGGAGACAAGGAAGGTCTTGAATTTACCTTTTGATTTGGTTGTACAAGAGCCTGAGGCATTATCATTTAGTTTTATTTCTGTTACATCTCCTCCTGTTAAAAGAGCCATTATGGCATGAGAGAATTCATGAATTAGTGTGTTTATTGAACGAAAGGCTATTCCAACATTCTTTATTCTTATTACCATTAGTATAAATGCTATGGCTATTATTAGAAATATCTTAGTTGGCATTCCAAATCCTCCATGATTCTTGGGCTTGATAACAAAGCATATCAAATCCATTTATTATTTTTGCTCCTTTAATTTGACAGTTGGATAATAAAAGTGTTTGACTTGGATTATATATTAAGTCAAATACTATATGTTGGTTTGTTATTTGTTGAATATCTATTGGTGGCATTTCTCCTATATTGGGATACATTCCCAAGGGTGTTGCATTTATAATAAGTTTATGTGATGATAGGAGTGAGGTATTAATTTCTTTATATGTAAGATATCCTTCTTTATCTCTTTTTTGACGTGAGATAATACTATATTCTATATTATGTTTTCTAAGAACATAAGCTACTGCTTTTGATGCTCCACCTGTTCCTAATATAAGAGCTTTTATTTTATTATTTTCAAGGTTTTCAAATAAAGATTGTTCAAATCCAATAGCATCGGTATTATATCCTTTTAGAATAATAATCCCGTTTTGTCTTTTAATTGTAACTGTATTAACGGCTCCAATTTCTTTTGCTGTATCATCTAAAACATCAAGATAAGGAATTATTTTTTCTTTATAAGGCATCGTTACATTAAATCCTTCAAAGTTAGGATAATTATCTGTTTTCACCGAATCAATAAAATCATAAAGACAAGGAATTTCCATGTTTTCATAACTATAATTCTTTATTCCTTCTCTAAGAAACTTTTCTTTAAAATAGCTCTCAGAAAAAGAATGTTCTAATGGATAACCAATTAAACCATAAAGTTTAATTTGCATTTTTCTTAGTTCTTTTTTTTATGAAACCGCTATATACCAAATATATTACAAATATAGCTCCAAGAACGAGTAATACATAAGAAAGCTCTGAACTATATTGTTCTATTAATGCTGATTGCCCATGTGCTATATATCCTAATAATGCTAAAACAATATTCCATATTATAGCTCCAAGTGTTGTATATAAAACGAATGTAAGTAATTTCATCTTGGCTAATCCTGCTGGTATAGATATTAATTGACGAATTCCAGGAACTAATCTACCGACAAAAGTTGAACTACGTCCATGCTTTACAAAATAATCTTCTGCCTTTTGAACCTTTTCACTACTTAAAAGACACATCCTCCCAAATTTTGAATCAGCAAATTTATGTATTATTGGTCTTCCTAACCATAACGAAAGATAATAATTTATTAATGCTCCTATTATTGCACCAATTGTTGCAAATAATACAACTAAAAATATATTTAAATCACTATTATCTTGACTTGCTTTATAAGCTGCTGGTGGTACTACAACTTCGGAAGGAAAAGGAATAAATGAACTTTCAACAGCCATAAGGAGAGTTATTGTTCCATAGTTCATGTTATCCATATACCATGATGTAATATTATCTACTGTTGAAGGAGTTTTATTTGGAATTGTATCTGTTGTATTTGCTTTTACGGTTGGAAGTATTATAGATAGCAAAAGAAATATTGCTATAAACTTAATCTTTTTCATTAATATATGTTTTTATTAAGGTTTCGTATTGAGGGTTAGTTAATAAAGATGGGCAATATTGTTTTATCATATCAGAAGAAATGTCGAACTCTAAAAATAGTTTAAAAAGATAGTCTTCAAGATGATCTTTTAAATATGGTTCTTTTAATGAGAGTTCTATTAATGTAAAGTATATACTTGGTTCATCAAATTGATTATTTTCTATTGTTTCTCTCAATAAATGAATAGCATCCATTAGTTTTTCATTCGAACTCATTGCCATAGCCCAATTAATTGTAACTACAGCTAATTCATTTCCTTCATCATAAAGAGCTTGATATATTTCTTCGCTTTTTTCTATATATTTTTCTTTATAAAGCATTTCGGCATAAGCTAATCGAAAGTGAACATTTGTTGGTTCTATTTCAATTGCTTTTTGAATATAAGGTTCAGCACTATGAAAATCATTTAATTCAAAATAACACATTGCAACTCCAATCCAAGCATCAGCATTATATTTATCGTGCTTAATACAATCTTTATAATATACTGCTGCTGTTGTCCAGTTGTTTTGCTTTTCATAAGCCTGACCGAGAAAAAAATATATTACAGGCTCTTCTGGCATTATTTTAAGAGCTTCATGAAGGGCAGTAATTCCTTCTGTGTAATTTTCAAGAGCTATTAAAGATTGAGCTCTATAAAGATGTGCTGTGGGTACGTCTTCATCAATTGCAATTGATAGGTCAAAAGCTGTTATTGCGTCAAAATAGTTTTCTGTGTAATAGAGTAACAGTCCGTAAGCAATCCAATTTTGTTCTGAAAATGGATGTTGCTTACATAATTTCTTTAAGAAGATAATTGATTTATTCGGCTTTTCTATAAATTGGGAACTAAAAGCAAAGGATTGAAGAGCAACATCGTTTGTCGGTTCCAATAATAATGCTTTCTTATATATTTTTACTGCACTTTCATAGTTTTGAATATTCATATATTCTTCGCCAAGAGATGTATAAACTTCTATATCTTCATCATCTTGTGTTAATAAATATTCATAGTTTTCTATTGCTTTTGTTGTTAAGCCAGCTTGTGAATAAAGTGATGCAAGAGCAAATAATAAATCAGAGTCTTCTGTATTTGTTTTTTCGTACTCTTCTAAAAATTCTATTGCATCTTCTGGACTTTTAGATTGAGATATATACTGTGCTTTTCTAATAATTAAATCCAATTCATGTGGGTATAATGATAGTGCAAGGTCAATGGCTGATTTTAATTTACTTTTTTCTTCAACAGCAAAATAATAATCAATAACCTCCAATAACTCATCAGAATCAAAAAAACAACCTTCCCCAGAGGAAAGGCAGTTTTCAAACTTCTCAATAAGTTTATTTAAATCATTATTTATATCTTCAAATTCCTCGCTCATAGACGTAAATCTTTAGGAATCATTGCAACACGATAAAGTTTATTGTTCTTATATATTATATATATATTCCCCATATAGAACCAATGACGATTACTTCCATCAAAATTAGTAAATACTTCTCTATCAGGTTTACCCCAAGACATTTCGGCCATATTTATTGTCATAGTTGGAATAAGTTCTTTTTGAAGTATTGCATTATAATGAGTTTTATAAGTATCCTTATATTTTAACACCTTACTTCCTTCAATCATGGAATGAGAGAAACTTAGTCTATCACCTAAATTATAGTCAGCAGGAACGTAAAACTTTCTTCCTTTTTTGTTTCTCATCAACATTTGGAATTTTCCATCTTTAACAAGGAAGTCTATACATTGGAAAACATCACCACGATTTATTGTAACAGGAGTTTTTCTTTTTGTGTCAATAACTGTCATTTTATATTTATCACCACGATACACAAACTCTTGATACATATATTTCTCTTTTACTTTCTTTAAATAAGAATCGATAACAAAAGGAAATGAGCTTCTTTCTGATATAATAGGATATTTATAATAAACAGTATCTCTGGCACCTGGAACAATTAGTTTTAAGTAAACATTTGTTAAGCCATCTGCATCATGAGTCCAATCAGCAACAGTAAGAGTTTTTCCTTGTAATTGTTTTGCTCTACCTACAGGAAGATCGGTGAAAGAATATTTTCTATTATCATCTTCATAATTAAATAGTTTTACTCCATTGTACAATCTGTTATATGTATCATCAGTAATAACAGGAAGGTATAGTTTTTGTCCAACAAGATTTTTAGGAATAAAAGCATAGTTAGAATTTTCATCATAAGTAGCTATGCTAACATCTGTATTCGACCATTTATTTTTTGGATACTCATTCTTATTTGCATTATAATAAGACATTGGAATAAAAGGGAAGTTGTAGTTGTTCCAAAAACCTGTATAATTATAATATACAGTATCCTCTGTATTTCCAATAACTAACTTAATAAAATCATAACGAAGAGTTCTAAAATCTTGTTTGTCTCCTTCTGCATAAAAAACTTTATCATAAGCTATTTTATCTGCTATATAACCAGCAACAATAAACCAATTCTTTTCCATTTTAGCCAATTGTTCAGCTGGCATTCTTTTTAATTTGTAGTAATCAATACCTGTTCTATCACCAGCTTCAGGTTCTGCAATCTCCCCAACAAAGAAATTGCGTCCAATTGTATCGGAAATTTTTGGTAAATAAAGGGTTTGATTAGTTAAAGCATACGGCTTTACCATAAAATGAACATGAGAATAATAGTCACTATACTCAAAATCAGGAAGTACTTTATCTATACTCTTTTGACCAAAACAAATTGTAGGTAAGCAAATTAATGCTAAGATTAAGCTCTTAAATTGATTTCCAAGACTCATATTATATTGTGTTTTATTCCTTAATAATGGACGTAATTTAGAAAGCAAATATACAAACTTTAGTTGAATGAAAGCTATTAGAAACCTTTTTTTTAATGTAACGTATGAAAAAAAGACAAATATTCCAACTATGCATATAGATATTATTACATTATTTCCAGACTTATTTTCAAGTATTTTTTCTCATTCAATATTGCAACGTTCCCAAGATAAAGGTATTGTAAGTGTAGAGTTTCATAATTTAAGAGATTATGCTTTAAATAAATATCGTAGTGTTGATGATTATTCTTATGGAGGAGCAGCAGGAATGGTTATGCAAATAGAACCTATTGCAAACTGTTTAGCTGATTTAAAAAAGAAAAGAGATTATGATGAAATTATATATACAGCCCCAGATGGAGAGATGTTAAACCAAAGTCTTACAAATGAACTTTCCCTTAAAAATAATATATGTATCTTGTGTGGACACTATAAAGGAGTTGATGAAAGAGTAAGAGAACATTTAATAACAAGAGAAATATCAATAGGAAATTATGTTTTAAGTGGGGGAGAATTAGCTGCTGCTGTTATTTCAGATGCAATAATAAGAGTTATCCCAGGAGTTTTAAACGATGAAACATCAGCACTCACAGATTCATTTCAAGACAATTTAGTTTCACCACCTGTTTATTCACGACCATCAGATTATAATGGTTGGAAGGTGCCAGAAATATTACTTTCAGGCAATACAAAGTTAATTGACCAATGGAACTTAGAACAATCTATAAAGAGAACAAAAGAAAGAAGACCAGAACTTTTGTAAAGAAAAGAATAATTACAAAATTATATCTGCTTTAATTATTAATATTTATCTTTGCACTCTTATTTTTTGATTATTTATGTTTAGAAAGATTACAAAAGAATCAGTTACATTATCATCTAATTGGTATAAAAAATATAAAGGACCATACCTTTTATTAATATTTGATATTGCTATTTTATTAATTGTATCATTTTTTACTTTAAAAGAGTATTTGATAGGTTCATTTGATAAAGTATTTTCTACTAATCCGCTCCTAATTCTATTATTAGTTTTGATATTAATGATATTTCGTTTTAATTTATCTCTATTAATGTTTAGTAAACAATTATTGGGCGTATACATTTCTGCATTTTTTTTGATAGTTTTAACTTTCATGGAATTATATTATATTGATGGGAAATCTCCATTATTATTTTTATTTGGTTCAATTGCTCAATTTATTAATAAATATGTAATTAAATTACCTACATTTATATATGTAGGAATTAAATATTTTTTATACATATACACATTCTATTTCCCCATTTTATTTTATTCTTATTTCAAACTATTTAATAAGAAAATCAATCATAATGCAAGAAAATTTGATGTAATAACAGGTTTCTATGCTTCAACATTATCAAGTAAATTAAAGATAATTGATATGGTCGTTGTTGCATTTCAAATAGGATTAGCAATGAGTATAGGTTTAATATCCGATAATATTAATTGGGCTTATTTAGTAATTCCTTTATCTCTATATTCTGTTTCGGATTTAATTAAAAGATTTGGTCTAAAGGAGAACCTAACAAATACAAAGAAATATATAATTTATTTATTCACAATATTATTTTTATTTGGGATAATATATACTCAAAAAATGCCTTATATTGGATTAATATTTTTTATATCAGTCGTTGTGATTATTTATATAATAATTGCAGCTCTATCTAAGAAATATGTAAAATCAGTTTTAATTATATTTGTTTCATTCTTTATAATTCCAATTTTCTGTTTAGGATATAATATATTTGCATATCCACAATATGGAGTCATAAGCAAAAGTGTACCATTTTGTAATGAAAAGATTTTCTATATAATCAATGACAAAGAAGGTAATTTGGGCATTAGAAATAGAGAATCCAAAGTAATAAAACCAACTTATCGTGTTGTAGATTATTATAAGAAAAACTATATAAGACTATTAAATAGAAATTGTGAGTGGGAGATATATGACTTAGAAAAAGGCATATTCTTACCAAAAGTAAAGGAGAGGTAAGATAATAATAACCTTTCATCTTTGTAACATATAATAGGTATATGACATTTTTTTATTGTAATATGCAGATATATGTTTTATATTTATCTATTCTATTAATAGCTCTATTATCATGATGTTATGTGTTTTTATGATAAATTGCTTGACTTTTCTTCCAAAATAATGTATATTTGCTTTCAATATGAATTCACAAAAATTCATTTGTTTTTTCTTATTCTTATTTGAATGATATAAAGAGAATTAAAAGAATCAGCAAAATAAGAAAAAGGTGTATCAAAAATAGAAACAATCTTATTAACCTAAAAAACATAAGTATATGATTTATAAAAAGATTTTGATTTCTGTAGATAGTAGAGAAAACTCTATGAATGTAGCAAGAAAAGGTTTTGAATTAGCTGAACAATTAAATGCAGAAGTTGCATTGGTTTATGTTGTTGATTCATCATTAATTATTTCAAATTCAGGCATTCCAAATGCTGGTATGGGAATTTTTATAAAAGATGAGCTTGTTATACTCAAACAGAATGCTGAAAATACATTAGATGAAATAATTAGAGGTAATAACAGAAATAAAGATACTATAAAATTTATGCCAGAAGGTTATGCCAGAGAAAGTATTCTTGAAACAGCTCAAGCTTGGGGTGCTGATTTAATTGTTATTGGTTTGCATGGTAAAAGTGGTATTGGCATCTTTGTTATGGGAAGCATCTCACAATATATTTCATTACATGCTAAAGTTCCTGTTATGATTATTCCTCCTGTTGAAAAATAATAGAAATTTTGAATCAATATAAAATCTCTGTGGGATAAAAAATATAGCTAATGAACAAAAATTAGGCTTTTTAGTATATAAATCTATCTTTCCTTTCATTATAATGCAACTTTAATATTTTTTCTATCTTACCAAATTTTCCATTACACCCATTTACCAGCAAAAATTCCCTATGATTTAAGAAAAAATCAGGCTTTTTTTTCCATAAATCAAGCTCTTTCTGTGAAAACTCAGGCTCTTTTTGAAAAAACTCGTACTCTTTTGGTAGAATTAAGGGCTCAATGTAAACTTTCGGTGGAATAAGAATTAATTATTGAAATTAGATTAAACCTTTTTGAATTTATATTTAATCTATTTGAGAAAAGATTAAACCTTTTTGGATTTATATTTAATCTATTTTGGAAAAGAATTA
>Ga0172377_10007906_pt1 | contig 10911 bp, 10 predicted proteins | sample Pumphouse3metaG_FD_119749 | JGI IMG/M metagenome (GOLD analysis project Ga0172377, IMG submission 119749) | Leachate microbial communities from a municipal landfill in Southern Ontario, Canada - Pumphouse #3 metaG | ecosystem: Engineered > Solid waste > Landfill > Unclassified | place: Canada... | reverse complement strand
GATTTCTTATATGCCGAGGATGGAACGCCAAAAGGCTAAACGGGACCACCGGCCTAGCCGGTGGTTTTGAATACATACAAAAAAGCCCGGAAATAAATCCGGGCTTTTTAGTAGCGGGGGCAGGACTTGAACGCTGCGACCTTTGGGTTATGAGCCCAACGAGCTACCAACTGCTCCACCCCGCGTCGAGGTGTGTACCGTTTCCAGTACGGAGCCATATATAGTTAATAAGGACTGCTCTGGCAAGGGTATTTTTACAAAGGCTCAGACAAATTTTTGAAGAATATGCTTAGAGGCAATAAAATAGTCAACGCCGCTTAAAAGGGTCACGAAAGTGATCGTTCCCATCACAGCTGTCGGGAGCACTTCCCATATCGAAGTGAATCCTGGAATTGCTTGAATCGGATCTAATGCACCAACGAGAATTATTACGATACCGATTCCCTGAATTGCCGTTTTCCATTTGCCGCTGCGTCGTGCCGGCATAATCACGTTTTCAGATGCAGCCAATGTCCGGAGCGTTTCTACACTAGCTTCTCTAAAATAAATTAACGCAACCATCCAAACGGAAGCATAGCCCGTTGCAATAAAGCAGAGAAATACGGTCATATTGGAAATCTTGTCGCTGAACGGATCCAAATACTTTCCGAGAGTAGAGACTTCGCCCATTTTGCGAGCCAGATGGCCGTCGAGGTAATCCGTGAGCATAAAGCCGAGAATCATCACCAAAGCGAGAATTTTAAAGATGATGTGGTTATTGCTGTAGTTGAGATCGTTATCGTAAAAGAAAACCCAAAGGAAAAATGGAGTGAGCACGATGCGGGTCATTGTCAATTGGCTTGCAATCGATAACGGTTTCCGGTGCGCCGGATCGCGATAAAACCAATAAATAAAGGCAATGGAAGACGCGGCCATTAGAAGAATGCTCGCTACCATACAAATTTGCATATAACGTTCCAAATCGAGCACATATACAGCCATCGTAACGTTGATGGCGATATTGGAGAACTTGGACCAGGAATGGCGTCCGGGAAGTGTTTTCCCTTCACGAAGTACGGATAAAGAAAGGAGAGTATGAGCAACAAACCGCACAAGCAAGCATACGCAGCCGATAGCGAGCAATTTCTCAAAATCGCCGTCCTTGATGAGTTTTCTGACAAGAATGCTAGTCATTACTGTAAACGACAGAACGCCTTCGATCACATTCAGCCAAAGCTGGTAATAGGGCTCTTCCGTTTCTTGCACTTTGAGCTGGTAATTGTTAAGCCAACTCAAGATGAGCGCAATAAGAATGAACATTGCCGCACTGTAGTTGTGCGTAGTCCAAATGCAGAAAATGATAGGGATAAAGATAACCGCGCGGAAAATGCGCCAGAAGCGTCCGCGGATACGCATATTCAAGACGTGTTCACTTAGAGGCATTCGTCTCCTCCAATAGTTCCTTGGCATGCGCGAGAGATACCGGAGATTTTGCATCGCCGAGCATTCTCGCAATTTCAACGACTCTTTCATTATATGATAGCAATTTTACAGTAGAAATAGTACGGCCTTCTCCATTTTCATGTTTTTGAACGGCCAAATGCGATTTAGCGCGACAGGCGACCTGCTGCAAATGAGTGATGGCAAGCACTTGGTGGAACCTTCCAATCTCCCGGAGAGCGTTCCCCACGTTGTTGCCAATTTCTCCGCTGATCCCAGAATCCACTTCGTCAAAAACAAGGAGCGGGACGTTGTCAAGCTCTGCAAGCACGGATTTGAACGCCAAAAGGACGCGGGAAAGTTCGCCGCCTGAAACGGCTAAGCGAAGCGGTTTTTCTCCTTCACCCACATTTGGAGCAATGCAGAATTCCACACGGTCTTTTCCCGTGGGGGAGTATGATTCTTCGGTAATGCTCGTAAGAAACTTCGCCTTTGGCATTCCTAGCGAATGGAGAATTTTTTCGACCTTGTTATCTAAAGTCGCTTGCCCGGCTTTGCGTTTGGAGGAAAGCTCCGCTGCATATCTGAATAGAGAATTTTCGGAAATTTTAATCTTTTTCTTGATCTCGGCAAGATCCGCATCCAAATTTTCGAGACTTTCAAGTTCCTTTGTACGTCGATCCTTGAGCTCTAGAAGCCCGCTTTCGTCGGTGCGGTATTTGCGCTTTAATCTTTGAATGAGAGCAAGCCTGGAATTCGCCTTATCAATTTCTGCAGGGCTCACATCTACGCCGGAGTCCGCTTTGCGGAGTTCTTTTTCAATGGTTTCAAGCGGATCGAGCGCTTCTTCAAGCGTTTTATTCCAGCTATCAAATTCAGGAAGTTTTGAAGAAAGCTGACGAGTTTTTGATTGAAAGGACCTGAATTCAGCCATCAATCCGGATTCTCCGTCAAAGAGGTTTCGCATTTCCTCGATATACCGGAGTTTTACTTCTGATTTGGCGACGGCAGAAGTCTTTGCTTCCAACGCCTCTTCTTCGCCCTTGTAAACGTCAGCTTTTTCCAATTCGTCTTTTTGAAACTTGAGAAATTCTTTCTGTTCAGCGAGCGACTTCGCGTTCGTTTCCGTCTTTTCCAGTTCGTCCTTTAATTTATTCCAACTATTCCATTCAGAGGAATACGCTTGAAGTTCAGCAGATGTACCGCAAAAATCGTCGAGCATGCCTAGTTGAGTCCGCAAATCGCGCAACAGGAGCTGGTTGCTCTGTCCATGCATTTGCACAAGAGTCTCACCCAAGTTTTCCAGCGTAGAAAAATTGATGACCGTTCCATTTACGCGGGCGCGGCTCTTACCTCCGATAAGAATTTCCCTCTGGACAACAATTTCATCGTCTGCCTCAATTTCTTCCTTTTGCAAGATTCGCTTCGCTTCTTTGTTCTTCGAAATATCGAATACAGCCTCCACAGAAGCTTTTTCTGCGTCATGGCGAATCATCGTCGTAAGCGTCTTCCCACCTGCGACAATCCGAAGAGCATCCATCAGTACGGACTTTCCTGCGCCAGTTTCTCCGGTAATCACAGAAAATCCGGGGCCAAACGAAATGGAGCATTCTGGGATAAGGGCAAAATTGCGAATTGTGAGCTGCTTCAGCATATGGCGAGCAATATAGCTATTTGAGGTGTCCAAAAAATGTCCGTACGGGTGAATTTTTGGTGACACATCCACCAGAAAAAGTCGGCGTTATTTCTCGAATTCAATGATGCTGCGATAGATAGGACGGCCTTCTTGGCGATACTTCTTTTCAAAATTGGTCATAATGCCTTCAGTAGGTAGCGCCGTATCCCGCTCGAGAATTTTAGCATCCTTAAAATGATCAAAGACTTCCAATGCAATTTCGTTGTATTCCTTGTGGTCCGTACCCCAATAGAAGATGCGTTTCCCTGGCTTGAGCACACGGGCAACTTCCACTAGAAAATCTTCGCGCAGCAAACGGTTCTTATGATGTTTTTCCTTCGGCCAGGGATCGGGGAAGTACATATGAAAAGCATCCACCGTATTATTTTTTACGCGGTCGCGCAAGAAGTAGAACACATCCCCGCGAAGCATTGCAGAATTTTCACAGACATTATTCCGGATTTCGCGATCTGCCGCATAATGCGCCCAAGTCAAGTCCCATTCACTTCCCATAATAAAGTAATCAGGGTGCCGCTTGGCGTATTCCACCAAAAAGCCCCCCTTGCCCGAACCCACTTCAATTTCAATATGCCCGTTATGAGCGGGAAAGAGAACTTTCCAATCGAGCAGATGCTTATCCGGAAGATTATCCTCGGTCTGTATCGGCTTGCGAGTACCCTCGATATGACGATGGACAAAATGCCACAAGCAAGGATATTCCCTATCTTGTGTAAGGTCCCTATAAAATTCGGGAACGATGACTTTTTTTGTTTCTTTGAGAAGTGTTATGTTTTCTTCTTCGCTCATAATGTCCTTAAAGAACCCTGTTAAACAAATGCAGAGACCCTGTCCTTAAATTCGTCCGGGATGTTTTTCTGGATAGTTTCAAGAATATGGTCGACGGAATACTTCATCGAAAAATGAGTGAGGATGATTTGCTTGCAATGTATATCCGTTCCATACTTTTTCAACGCGTCTACAATCTTTCCGATGTGAGTATGGCCCTTATTTTCTGCCATATCTTGTTCACCATCATCCAAAAAAGTGCATTCCGTCACAAGAATTTCGGAATTCCAAATGGAGGAAAGAGATGAATCAAGAAGGTTGTCGCCCAAGTTATCGCCCATAAAAGTAATAGTCGGATCAAAAACTTCTCTCGTAATTTGCACGCCTTGCTTGCGAAGTGCGATAATCTCCGAAGTCGTACAATGCAGGTATTCTTCCTTGAGCTTATTCTTGTGGGTAAAAAGCGTGGCACCCATTGAAGGCAGGTAGCGCTTCCCGCTCAAAGCGTGCTTCACCGGGAATGTTTCCAACGCAAGATCCTTGCGATATTCTAGAATAACCTTTTTCCCTACTTCCATCGGAACAATGGTAGGCAACTGAAACCTAGCTTCAGGAACTCCTTCAAACATAGCTTCTGCGTGTATCCAGTTTTCCGCACCTTTAGCAAGTTCTGCTGGAATGTAATAAACGGACGGACGTTCGATGCCCATCATCCGCCGCAAGCTGTGATGCCGCATTAGACAGCGGCTGTGGTCCCCGTGAGCGTGCGTCAAGAAAACGTGATTGAGCCCGATGGCAGAAACGGGACATTCCCCCATATCTACGCAAAAATCGAGCTCGGGGAGCTGCAAATAAGTCGCGAGTCCAGAAATGGAAAATCCGCATATCTGAAATTTGCCGGCTTGAAGGCGGACTTGTCGTAAAGCGTTATGGAGCGACTTATTTTCTGACATTTCAGGCACAAAGATAGAAAACATCCCGGAATGCGATTGCTTTGCTTTCCTAAATAGAGTAGTTTTTTATTGAGGTTCGATCAATGAAACGCCGCCTTTTGAAATACATCGGCAAAGTAGAAAGCATCATCGCTGGTCAAGGCTCCGCAGAAAATGATCGCGCCGCCTTAAAAGATTTGCTCATCCAAATTGGTTTCTTTCAGCACGAGCGGCTTATTCATTTGCTGGTAACCCTTTCTTTTGCGCTCTTTTTCGTCGCAGGAGTCCTTTTCTTCAGCATCTATCCGAACATACCCGTACTCGTTTTGAATTTGCTTTTTCTTGTACTCCTCGTTCCTTATATCCGCCATTACTACCTATTGGAAAATGGTACACAACGGCTGTATTTCCTCTACGACAAGCTCTATCAACGGTTCATTGAGGAAGAAAAAAAGGCGGAAAATCCGTGAAAAGCGCATTAAATTCTTGCTTTTCCACTCAAAAAGATTAGTTTACGAATGAATTGCAAAAATTGCTGTTCCAAAGTTCAATCGAAAGTTTAATCTCATCCGAAAGGAGCTTTTATTTATGCGTGACTTAATTGAAAAAGTACTGAAAATGGGGTATTCCGTCCTTTTTTCCAATGAAAATGGATTTCCAGTCATACGCATTGTCAAAGGAAACGCAGCCGCCCAAACAATCCAGAGCTGTAGCCTCGGCACAGGCGACTTCCGTTCCACAGTAGAGGATACCCTCCAAGGAATGATCCTTGAATTGGAACGCCATCCTCAATAACCACTTAAAAATCCACATCTCTTTTCTATATTTGGCCTCGTAACGAACGAGGCCTATTTTGTCTATCAATCCTGAAATTGCCAAACGGCGCACTTTTGCCATCGTCAGCCACCCGGATGCGGGTAAAACCACAATCACTGAAAAATTTCTCTGGTATGGCAAAGTCATCCGCGAGGCGGGCCACGTGCGCGCCAAGTCCAATCGCAGCTATACGGTGAGCGACTGGATGAAAATTGAACAAGAAAGAGGAATTTCCGTTTCGAGTTCCGTATTGAATTTCCCTTTTGAAGGTTGCCAATTCAACCTCGTCGATACACCGGGCCACCAGGACTTTTGCGAAGACACTTATCGCGCACTCACAGCCGTGGATGCCGCGCTCGTTCTGATCGATAGTGTAAATGGCGTTGAAAAGCAGACTATCAAATTGATGGAAGTCTGTCGGATGCGCCATACACCGATTATTACGTTCATCAACAAAATGGATCTCGACGGACGCCCCGTACTCGACCTTCTGGACCAGATCGAAGAGATTTTGAAAATCAAGGTAGCTCCTTTCACCCTTCCGATAGGAGTGGGGAAGCTTTTCAAGGGCGTCTACAGTATCAGTGAAAACACCTTCCATACGTTTGATAAAGAAGAAGGCCGCCAAGAAATTCTCAAGATGACCGGCCCGGGCGATCCTCGCTTAGTCGAAATGTGCGGTGAAAACTGGGTTTCTCAATTCAAGGAAGAATACGATGTCGTTACCGGCGGTATGGATCCATTCGACCACGAACGCTTTCTCAAGGGAGAAATGTGCCCGGTGTTCTTCGGAAGCGCTGTGAATAACTTCGGTGTCCGCCAACTTCTCAACGCTTTTGCAAGCTTAGCCCCTGCACCGATGCCTCGCGAAACGGACAAGCGGATCGTCTCTCCAGGAGAGACGGACTTTACCGGCTTCGTTTTCAAGATTCAGGCAAATATGGATCCCAAGCACCGCGACCGCACGGCTTTCATCCGCATCTGCTCGGGTGAATTCGAACGAGGCGACAAGGTTTACCATTGCCGATCTGGCCGGGAAATCCGCCTGGCCGCCCCTACCGCGTTTCTCGCAAAAGACAAAGAAGTCATCGACCGCGCTTGGGCAGGGGATATAGTAGGCATCAATGATCCTGGACTATTTCACATCGGTGATACCCTCACCAAGGGTGAAAAAATGAACTTCACAGGCATCCCGGACTTCGCCCCGGAATTCTTCGCCCGCGTCACGTTGCTAAACCCGCTCAAGTCCAAGCAAATGAACAAAGGCCTTGCTGAACTCTCTGAAGAAGGTGCAACCCAGCTCTATCAGCCCGTAAAATCGGCAGTTCCGGTCATTGGTGTTGTCGGCGAACTCCAATTTGACGTTCTCCAATTCCGGCTGAAATCAGAGTATGGTGCAGACGTATCGCTTGATAGGATTCCTTCTTTCGGCGTGCGCTGGATTGTGGGCAAGCAGGACGAATTGGAGAAGTTCGTCTCGGAATATGGCATGGATTGCATGCAGGACAAGGATGAGCGTTTCGTATGCCTCTTCCCGAACGAATACCGCCTGAATCTTGCCGTGAAAAATTTCCCGGATCTCAAGTTCGAAAAGACTTCCGTATAAACAAGCGCGGATTCCTAGCTTTTATTTTAAAATTGCGCTTAACCGCTTAAGTGATGCATTTGTCATTCCCACATATTGTCTGGCTTTGCTTCAAAGCCACTGGATATTTTTGTTGAAATAAGTAGCCTGCAAACAATGGAAAATAATATTCACAAATTTTTGTAACTCATTTATTTGCATATAATTATAAAAGTTTATAAACATAGAAGGCTAAAAGGACCTCTAGAATTAATTTTCTGTTATGGGCTCAAGTGAAACCTAGTAAGAACATAGACGTTTTGCGCGTTTCAACGCTTAGAACTCCTGATCCCCGGATGGTGAATGTATCGGGAAACAGAGACCCATGGTGCTTTAGCACTTAGTGAGAAACAGGGCTCTTGGCACTTTAGTTGTTAGAGCCCTTGATCCTTCATAGATGCGTGTGTCAAAGGAGTAGGAGTGATCACTGCGAAATGACATTATGAGATGAATGGGGTGGGCTAGCTATTGTCTGCTAAAACGAAAGCTACAGCATGCGCACCGCTTATTCCGACAAATGGACAACTAACGCAAAAGTGCCCAAAATCGCCCAAATTGAGAGTCTCACTCGAGTAAAGCTTGAATATCCAATAATGAAGCGTCATACTCTTGATATAGGCTTTTTTCGGTATCTCTGCGGCTGAATACCTAGGCCATGCTACAGAAGAAGTTTACGGCGCTGCACTAGTTTTGAACGCAGAACCACGACCGTTAGTCTTAGAGACCATTGCAAAACCCGAATGCAGCGGCAAAGCTGTTTCACATTTGAGGCTCGGCAACTGGATTTAATCCGCTACCTGAAAAAGAATCTCAGCCGATTTCTTGTTGTGCCACATTGCGAAGCCTAATGTTTCCCGGCGGGAGAACCCGGGTTTCAACTGATGGAAAATGAATTTTTTGACATCCTCTAAAGCGGCTAGAGGTTCTTGGACGAGGAAGAGTTCTGTTTGAGTTCTTCTATTGCGGCGAGAACTTCCGCCCGCAGGTTTCTCAAAACTTCGGGATCCGGCGTTCGCTTCAAAGGGCGAACTCCGCCCATTCCAAGGTCCTTTGTGGTTATAGTCTTTTCCTGTGGAATTTCAGCAACATTTTTTTTCAAAGACCTCTTTTCATCAAGCACCGCGTCTATTTGCAGAATATCTTCGCTAGGGGTATCATCGGCAAGAATCGTGGGGGAGTCATCCTTTTTCACCTTTAGCGGGAGCCTCAATTTATAAGAATCCTTTGCTTCTTCACCAGCTTCTGCTACACTCAAGCCCTTCTCTTCTAATAGAAGTTTTAAGGCCTTAATAAATTCAATTTCTTGGCTGCGCCAAGACCGCCTACCCGCGCGATTGCGGGGGACTTTCAAAAAGCTGAGAGTCTTTTCCCAATAGCGAAGTGTATGAGACGGAACACCTGTCAAAGCCTCAACTTCTACAGTTGTCCAATAAATTTTTTGTGGCTTAAGTGCTCCGTAATTCATTATCATCAAATTTCCAAAGGTATTTGTATATATAAACTTATAAAAATTTAATGATAATTGTCGTTAAAAATGTTTTTGGGTGCAACTAGGAACCCACGATATGCATAATCGCAGAGCATTTGGCAGCATAGCCTCGTTCGTTCACGTTGTTTTAGATACCAGTTCTACTCGACTAAACTGTCCCAGCAAATTTAAAATGTACTGAGCTTACTTCAGTTATCAAGAAATCTAGCCTGCGGCATCATACGCATGCTCTACTTTAGAAACCCCTCATTCTCCTATATTTTTACTATCTTTAGGCAATAAAGCAAAGAATTCCAGAGATTATCTTAAAAGTTTTATAACTCTTTTAACTATAATAAGTTACAAAGAAAGAGAGATAAAAAATGAAGTCCGTTCCCATTACACTACTCACCGGTTACCTCGGAGCCGGGAAAACCACGCTCCTCAACCACATCCTAAACAACCAGTCGGGCTATCACGTCGCAGTTATTGTAAATGACATCGGGGAAGTGAACATCGACCAGACGCTCATCGAAAAGGGCGGAAATGTGACCGAGAAGGATTCCGTCGTTCCGCTCAGCAATGGCTGCATTTGTTGCACGCTCAAGACCGATCTTCTGGAACAGATCGCGCAGATTCTCGAGCAGAAGAAGTTCGATTACATTATGATTGAAGCGAGCGGCATCTGCGAGCCTATTCCAATCGCCCAGACGATTACCCTTATGGGAAGCAAGCTCCGGAGCAAGAAGGGAGAGCCGCTCCTCTGTTATTTGGACGGCATCATTTCCGTTGTCGATACGCTTAGGCTCGCCAATGAATTCGGTGGAGGAAAGAAGCTCCTCGCCGAAAATCTGGACGAAGACGATATAGAAAGCCTTCTCGTGCAACAGATCGAATTTTGCTCCACAGTTATTTTGAACAAGGTGGACACGATTCAGCCGGCAGATTTGGTCCAAGTGAAGGCAGTCGTCCGTGCGCTCCAGCCCGATGCCCATATGATTGAGGCCACCTTTGGCAATGTAGAAATGAAAGATGTTCTTAATACCCACCTGTTCAATTTCAACAAAGTCGCGGGTTCCGCTGGCTGGGCAAAAGAACTCGCCAAGACGGAAGAAGAACCTGAAACGGAAGAATACGGCATTAGCACGTTCGTCTATGAACGCCGCCGCCCGTTCAACCGCGATGAACTCGAAAAGTTCCTGGACTCTTTCCCGGACAACATCATCCGCACCAAGGGCATTCTCTGGTTCGCGGATGAGCGCGAGAATTCGTATCTTTTTGAGCAAGCGGGGAAGCAGGCAAGCGCGCGCTGCCTCGGGCGTTGGATTGCAGCAACAAGCAAAGCAGAGCAGGAACGTACCCTTGCCCGCGATCCCGCCACAAAGAAAATTTGGGATGAAAAGTACGGCGACCGCATCACCCGCCTAGTCTTCATTGGTCAGCATATGAATCGCAACGAGGTTGAAGCCGCACTCGACGACACACTCGACGAATAAAGTCATCCAATTTCGTTCAATAGCCATTCTGGGATTTATATTAAAATCGATACCATCTACCAGTCATTCCGGGCTTGACCCGGAATCTTGGATGAATCGTACAAATGTTTGTTTTTTTCGACACTATCTTATCGTTTATCAAAAAACAACAAGAACAAAGTTAACGCGGTGCGAATAACGTTTCCGTAGATGTGATAACAATCTTCACTTCAGTGAGGATCACATGGACTCCATTAGTAGGCCATGAACGCCTCTATGTGGGCTAATGAATTACACACTGAGAGTAAATACAATCGGCTCCGTGAACCTTAATTTGCCATTTTCTAACTAAATTCGGCACATTGTAGCAAAAGGGAGCTTCACAATGACTATAGAACACGTTTTATTATATGGTCGCCAATGGATCAAATCAATCCTGGACGATTCTCGAACCAAATGAAAATTCATTTCGCATCACTGGAAATCAAATTCGTATTGGAATATAAGGTGCTCCTACTGCACAATATAGCAGGACTTTTTACTTACATCAAGGCCGAATAGAGAATGAGGCTCAATAAAGCAAGATAATGCAAGAGTTTTTCTGTAAAATCACAGACATGAAGCGGAGCAATCCATTTTTTTAACATTGAGATAGGCCTTGTCATTGATCCAGTCCTCGTGCTCTGTTCCAACAGGATGGCTCCTATCAGCCTCTC
>Ga0172377_10007905_pt1 | contig 10911 bp, 8 predicted proteins | sample Pumphouse3metaG_FD_119749 | JGI IMG/M metagenome (GOLD analysis project Ga0172377, IMG submission 119749) | Leachate microbial communities from a municipal landfill in Southern Ontario, Canada - Pumphouse #3 metaG | ecosystem: Engineered > Solid waste > Landfill > Unclassified | place: Canada... | reverse complement strand
TTTCTTGACGGTCTGTATGTTTGAAAGATCGATCTTGTATTTTCCGTCGTCTTTCTTTTCGGCGACGGTCTTCACTGCATCTACAACAAGATCCGCGAAGAACTCTTTGGATCCGCTGACCTGTTTGCTGATCATTGCGACTTCGGCGACCTTTTTGAGAACTTCTTCGTCTTTGATGGTTACTTTCATCGCGATTTCCTTAAGGATTTCCTGGGCTTTTTCGTTAGCCATTCTGTATCCCGCGGCAATGATTGTGGGGTGAACGTTGGCTTCGATCAAATCAACGGCTTTCTTCAACAGTTCGCCGGTCAGTATTACGGAAGATGTGGTTCCGTCGCCGACTTCCGCGTCCTGTGCCTTGGCCACTTCGACCAACATTTTTGCGGCAGGATGCTGAACATCCATTTCTTTCAATATCGTTACACCGTCGTTGGTGATCACGACGTCGCCCAATGAATCGACAAGCATTTTATCCATTCCCCTGGGGCCCAGACTGCTTCTTACTGCGTCAGCTATTGCCCTGGCGGCGGCGATGTTGTTATACTGAGCATCTTTTCCTTTGTTTCTCTTAGTTCCTTCTCTGAGAATCAGAACAGGTGTATTACCCATACCCATATTTTTTAGCCTCCAATTTATTCCAATTATCTGGATTCTGGTTGCATAAAGTTTGTTCTTCTATATAAACCTATCAATTTGATAATCGTTTTGTATCTCATTTTAAATTTAGAAAAAACAAAGATAAAATATTCATTTTTTGCAATGTTTCCGTATCCGGAAACCTCACGGCAGGAATCTGGGATGCGACGGAGCATGTTATTCTGTCGGATATATGTTCTTATCGAACGGAATAATTCCGCGCCTATGCGTCCGTTGCGGGAGAAGTACGGAATTCGTTCCGATAGGAAAAAGGAGAATATCAGACGGGTCCGCAGACCGCGGTTGATACCGACAGATAAAATTTTATTGTCTTCAAAAATACGGCAAAACGTAAAAAACCAAAGCAATAAGGCTTCCTCGGACGGAAAATCAAACGGTAAGGTTAAACCAAATAAACAATATCCAAGAAAGTCTGCTAAGATAACCTGCAGAGTTCCCGAAGATACCGACACCGAAAAAACGATGCGGAAGACGGTACGGAACAATAAAATAAAAACAATGATTCGTCTCATAAAACCATGGGACGACGGAGGTCGGAAAATGACCGCCGGATTTACAATAACCATCATGGAGTGATTTAAATGCCGATGGAAGAGACAGTGAGCGAACTGACGGAGGGGATTGATTCCCTTATCGAACGTATCGGTCTGTACCTCCCAATTTACAGAGGATACAAAGAACAGAACCTTCGCAGAGACGAGGACAGAGCCGTAAGACAGGAACTGGTGCTCACGTTGGAAGGCGTAAAGGAAGATGCCGGGATTATACGGGAAGCTTCCGCCGAAAGCGTCGATCTTATGATTGACGTTGATAGAATTGACAATAAACTCAACGGATTCCTGGAAGTTGTCCGGGAGGTTGTAAACGGGTACAGCGGTTGGCATGCGTCCGCCAACGATCTTGAGGACAGGCTCAGCGAATTGGTTTCCTGGGATGCAAAATTGATTGACGGCACCGTTCTGTTAAGAAAGAGTATAGTCTGTCTTGCGCAGAAAATAGACATGGGCGAGTATGCCATAATGACACCGCTCAGAAATATTGAAAAAATCCTTGACCGGCTGATAGAGGATTATAACGGCAGAGAAGCCGCCATGAAAGGATTCCTGAAAGAAAACTGATTCCGGTTTTCCCTTACCGAAAATTCGAATTGCCGATGTTATCCCTTCAATGGTAATTTTTTCGGTTTTCATGTCTGTTTCATTTGAAACTTACCGTTGTTTCACTTTACGGTCACGGTTTGTGATGTTTGCATTATTGTTGTAAAAATTACACTTTTCAACAGATATAATACGATATTCGTAATAATTATTCGATAATTAACGTAATTCGTTGAACGATTGATATAAATAGTAGAATTACAATGTACAATTCGGTGGCAGGGAACCGCCGGCAGACATACAAGACCCGGAAGAGCGGTTAAGGATGTTCAAAAAAATAATTCCCGGTAGCAAGGAGCAAGAGACCGGTCTGTTGACACTCTACTCTGATTGACCGCGAAAAGAACATCCCGGATAAGCCGCAACGGATGTGCCGAATCCCTGCCCCCTTTCTCTCCTTGTTTTTGTTGCGTATTTGGCATAGTTCTATTATCTCGGTAGGCATACACCGACGTGAAATATCCATGAAAACCGTTGAAGATTATATCAGAACAATACCGGACTTTCCCAAAGAAGGGATAATGTTCAGAGACATTACCACTGTTTTGCAGGACAAGGACGGATTTGCCCTCGCCGTTGACAGTTTGATTGATATGCTTGACGGCGTCGAATTCGATATGATTGCAGGATCCGAATCCAGAGGATTCATTTTCGGGGCTCCGGTGGCCTACGCAATGAACAAAGCCTTCCTCATCGTAAGAAAGGCCGGAAAACTTCCCAGGGAAACCATTTCCGAAACTTACGATCTTGAATACGGAACCGCAACTTTGGAAATACACAAAGACAGCATAAAACCCGGACAGAAAGTCGTAATCATAGACGATCTCATAGCAACCGGCGGAACCACCGAAGCCATGATAAAAATGATTGAAAGGCTGGGCGGAAAGGTTGTAAAAATCTGTTTTGTGATAGAACTCGCGGGATTGAACGGCAGAGAAAGACTGAAAGGCTATGACATTGAGTCCTTGGCAATCTATCCGGGAAACTGAATATCTGAAATAAATATTTTAAATTCAATACTAAACGGATATCCCTGAAAGGGTATTCGTTTAGAAATCAATCTTTGTGCCGGGATTTGCTTTTTTTTCTTCTTATGTTTCATTTATCTCGCTTTTGATTTTATTATACGCGGATATGATAAACGTAAAATAGAACTCAGTACGGAATTATTGAATTTTCCGAATTTTTAACGGGATATCCGGGTATGATACGTACGCCTTTAATCAGAATAAACAGAATAAAATTTTAAGAAGTTTGAATCCGGACTGTCAGAAGTTTATGGATATCGATTGCTTCTTCACAATCAGGTCTGTGTTCTCCCAGTATATCGTGTAACGCAATTCTTCGGATTCAATTTTTACTATGATGCCGTTAGAAACAAATACTTTTGATTCCACGCCCTCGTCTTCGTCATAATACTTATAAACATCGCATTTCACTTTTCCCAAAGAAGTATTCACTTTTTCTGAGCCCACGGGATCTCCGATGATGTCTCTGTATCCTTCAGGTACGACCAGATTCAGATATCCGATGACTTCCTGACGGGTCTTCGGAGAGTCGCTTCCTTTAAATTTGTAGGTTTCAGGCTCATCCCCCTCTGCAGGGTTGACTTCTTCTATTTCGTATGTACTGGATGCCTTGGCAGAATATTCTATGCAATCTCCTTCCTTAAGACTGGCGGCCTTTATAACATCAATTTCGGTATCTGATTCAATAATCATACCGGACTTCTGCAGAATCTCGACATAGGAAGAAAATCCGTCGGCATCGGTGTCTTCAAACATGTAAAAAACGTTGTTGTTCTTTCCGACATAATACTTCATGGTGTAATCGTCATATTCGCTTTTGTACACAATACAGTCTCTGTCGCCGAATGGTGTGGATATACGTTTTTCGCCGAACGTCTCCATAACGTCGACAATCGCGTCCTCCGGAGTGTAACAGAGGACTTCGAGAATTCTGGATTTTAATTCGTTGTATGTCCCGGTCTGTGTGCCGTACGAATCGTCAAGGGTTTCAAATATCAAATCATCGCCGGAGCCGGTAATGCCTGTTATCCTCAACATCTCATCCGAATATTCGTACACCATAGCATGTTTATCCCCGACTTTAAAAGAATCTTTGATTTCTATGTCCGTCGCCGAATTCATGTAATAATAAACACCTGCGCCCGAACCGATCAATACAACCGCCACGACCAGTGCGATCATACTTTTTTTAGACATAATTAAATATTGCTTACCTGACTATATATAAGTTTATTGTTTTTAGGCTAAAATCTATTGATTCGGCTCTCACAATATTGATAATTACGGAACTCAAAAAAATATACTTCGTGCCCAACAGATAACACTATCCTGCAACCATACGGTTTTTCTCATTAACAAATCCACCTGACCCTCAAGGGGAAAAAACGTCACATTATCTGTTTCCGAACGTGTTCGGGAAAGAGGGTTACTTCTCGTCCAATGACGTCAGAGTAAAGATACGAAACCTGTCCGAACTGGCAGGGGTTGATTCAGTCTGAAGGATTTCCGGGCGGCCGGTACGAATTTTATCGTGACCGTCGACAGAACAGAACCGAACGCGATATCCTCGCGGCCAAGACATTCGAACGTGGAAACGACACTACGCTATTACGCGGACATCCGGAGGACGGAAGCGTCGCGAAAGACTGAGGGTACGTGGAAAAGATTACAATAAACCTAGATCAAATACCTTGAACCCAAACCGATTACAATCATTCCCCTTATAGGGGAATGATTGTATTATTTCCATATTTTTTACAAAAACAGGGGATTTCAATGTACAAGAAGTCCAAAAATACCATAAAAAACAGATCAAACGCTGTCTTTCCGAAACAGAAAGTTCAATATGGCGGGCCCTCCGGGATTCGAACCCGAGTCCTCGGCTTCGAAGGCCGACAGGATATCCACTACCCCAAGGGCCCTGCGTCCGACCTTAAGCAGAAGGATTATTTTACTCTGCCCCCGAAAGGGTCCGATAGGACAAGTCTTTAATCACGCTTATTCATGTCGGGGACATGGCAAAAGTCGTAATGAATCACGGGGCGGGCGGGGAGGCCATGCAGGAATTTCTGTCAAAGCACATAGTGTGCCACTTTCCCAAGGTTGAATCCGAAGTGTCCCTGGATTCCATGGACGATTCCGCCGTGGTCGACGGCATCGTATTCACCATAGACGGACACACTGTGAAACCATTGTTTTTCCCCGGAGGGGATCTCGGTAAAATCTCCGTCGCGGGAACCGTCAATGATATTTCGGTCATGGGAGCAAAACCTCTGGCTATCGGTTGTTCGACAATAATCGAAGAAGGGCTTGAAATTTCCGTAGTCGACGAAATAATGGCAAGCGCAGGAAAAACCAGCGCGGAATGCGGCGTCCCCATTGAAACGGGGGATACCAAAGTCGTGGAAATGGGCGCCATAGACAAAATGTTCATGGCAACATCCGCAATCGGACGCAGATCCGAATATTTGGACGCAAACCTTGACACGGCGAAACAATACAGAACCGTCAAAGATAATTGGTGCACGGATTCCAATATCGCTCCGGGCGACGCAATAATAGCTTCCGGATATTTCGGAGATCACGGAATCGCTCTGATGTCTTTCAGGGAAGGTTACGGTTTCGAAAGCGAAATCAAAAGCGATGTGGCTCCGCTGAACAAAATGATTGAGGAGGCACTCAAAGTCGGAGGCGTGGTTTCAATGAAAGACTCCACCCGCGGAGGTCTCGCCAACACGCTGAACGAACTGTCTTCGAAATCAAAAGTAGGAATGGAAATCGAATACACCTCCATACCTCTGAGAGACGGCGTCATAAATGCCTGCGATCTGCTCGGCATAGATCCTTTGAGCATAGGAAACGAGGGAAAATGCGTAATGGCCTGCGTGCCGGAAATGGCCGACGAGGTTCTGAAAATTCTGAGAACCACGCCGGAAGGCAAAAACGCCGCAATAATCGGATACGCCAACGACGGACCGAATCGGGTAATTCTCAGAACCGAAATAGGCGGACGCAGAATTCTTGAGCCGCCGATCGGAGATCCCGTGCCGAGAATTTGCTGAAGACCGCGTTCATTTGAAATATACGTAACATGGTACTTTGACCGAACAGATATGGTTACTTTCATACCTTTTTCGGGATACAGACCCGCAATCAGTGACGGAGAATCCATAAAGGACCGCATCAGCCCGCCTTATGACGTGATTGATGACGACTATCTTGCGGAACTTCAGAGCAAATCTCACAATATTACGAGATTGACATTGAACCCCGACGACGACAAAAGATACCGCGGTTCAAGACGGGAGCTCGAGAACTGGATTGCGGAGGGCGCTTTGAAACAGGATTGTCCTTCTTTCTACGTTTACGAACAGACCTTCGAAGACGAAGGGGAGAAGATGACCCGCATGGGAATCGTGGGACTTCTGAAAACCGAACCTTACGAAAACGGATCGGTTATTCCTCACGAGGAAACTTTCTCGAAAGTGAAGGCGGACAGACTGAATCTGCTCAGGGATATGGAGACCCATCTGGAATCCATATTCGGAATTCACGATTCGTTCAACAAAGTACTCTACCGTAAGATAAGGGATCACTCCAGATTGGTTTACAGGTATGTCGACAACGACGGAGTGGAGCACAGGTATTCCATACTGGAGAATGAAAAAATCTGTAACGAGATTACGAGCGAACTCAAGGATCAGAAAGTGCTCATTGCCGACGGACACCACAGATACGAAACCGCACTGGCATATTCCCAGGAGAATCCCGATTCCGAAAAGAAAGGTTATGTTTTGGCCACTCTGGTGGCCACCGACGACCCGGGTCTTGTCATCTGGCCGACCCACCGTTTGGTAAAAACAGACAGCATATCCGAAAAGAATGCGATTCAGAAAATCGTCGATTCCATGGAAACCAAAGAGGTTTCCGAGGAAGAGATGCTGTCCGAGCTAAAAGATTGGATGATGGGTCTGAGGTTCCGTTCCGGAAAATGTTATTTGGCACGTTTCGGCGGCGACGGACTTTACACCCTCGATACTTACGTGGTTCAGGAAAAGATTCTGAAATACGTTTACAAATGGGACGAGGACAAATGCGTGGTGGATTACGACGCGGAAATGACGTCCGCCCTTAAGAAAATGGAAGACGGTCAGTACGATTTGGCCATCCTTCTGAACAACCCCAAACTGGAAGATGTTTGGGGCCTTTCGATGAAGGGTCTGCGTATGCCCAAGAAGACCACTTTCTTCTTCCCGAAGATTTGGTCCGGATTCGTAATATACAGAATGGTCTGAACCGCAAAAACAGATTGGATTTCACCGGCGGGCTTTCGTGCCTGCCGGGTTGAATAATTTGACGAATTTTGATAATAACTTACAGTTTTGATACCAGGACTCTTGCTTTGTACAATGAATATGCACAGAGCCCGAGCGCCGCAATCCACCATAGCCACCTGGATCCGGGAATTATCGCATTGCTGAAAAATTCGGTCATTGCTTCCATGTTGTAAGACATTTTATTCACCTGGGTTTGAGACCTTTCTTGAGATCATCCAACTGTTCAAGTCCTATGTTTGTTATTCTGTACAACGTAAGAATACTGCCTTTCCTGAATATACCTTCAACATCTTCTTTCATATCGAGTGCTCTGATGAACCCCGATGCCGCCATTTCAATCAATGCATAATTCAGAACGTTGCGTCCGTAATCATCCTTGAAATCATCGTATTCGTTCTTCATCACGTCGATGATTTCATAATTCCAGGCTTCTCCGTTTTCGGCTTCTGAATACAATTCCAGAAAACGGAATTTCACCGGCATTCCTTCCATCATAAAGATTCCTCCTTTGAATCCAGTTCTCTTAGACTTTCTATTCTGGATGTTTTTTCCGTGAACATTACGAAGGTCCCCGTTATGCAGAGGGCGGCCCCCAGCAGCAAAGTCCAGCTCTGACCCTGTCCGACGAACAGGAAAAGAAAAACCACGGCAAACAAACCGTACAAACTCCCGAGACTCTGCCCCATACCCACCCCCAATAACGGAAACGCTCTGTACCAGGTAACATATGAAAATCCGAATGTGAATCCCAACACTGTCAGAACCAACAAGGTTATCGGATCGAAAATCATGAGCGTGTACTTCAACACGGGGAATCCGAGAAGAATCAAAATCGGTATGATGAATAACCACCATATCGCCACTTCCATAATGAATCTGATTGTGAGAGCCACATCCGAATCGGACACGTCAAGTCCTTTTGCCGCCACCGCCCCTTCGATGCCCCATCCGATTACCGCCATAAGCCCTCCGATATATCCCAGCGGACGGGCGTTGCCGGAAGTGATGTCTTCGATCAAACCACCGGCGTAAATGGATAAACCTCCGAGCATGACGATCAAAATACCCAGAAATATTCTCCGGGTCATTTTTTGCTTGAGCCATGTCATGGACAGGACCGTTCCGATAATCGGGTACACCAGTGATGCGCAGGCCGCGAATCCCGCGCCTACGAATCCTGTTGCAAGGAAGGTCCCGGTAATGGCTATCGGCCCTCCGCAGGCGGCGGCGAAAAAGAAGTATTTCGTTGTAAGTTTTGTCTGTCTGATGGTTCTTTTGATCTCTTTGAATTTTCTTACTCCGATATTCCAGACTGAGAGGGTCAGAACAATAAAGGTCGCGTTGAGCGCCGTTATTAGAAGTGCCATCACAATGAATGCGGCATCTTTGCTGTGGGTCCCTTCGATATCGTTCATCATGCTGACAAACGGTTCAAGACTCCAAACCAAGTCTCCGGGCACGTACCATATGCCCCAAACAACAGCACACAGAAGTGCACAGGTTATGCCGATTTTCATCCTGTTTTTTATTGCTTTGTTCTTCAAATCTTCGTAACTGATAACCTTATCCCCCCGATCGGTAACTGAATCGTATCGATTGACGTATTTTTTTAAAGATTTTGAATTTTATACCAAAACTTACAAAATCGATATTTTCAACGCATATTTCAATCAATTACATACTGTATGTATGAAATGTATCCGTTTGTATATTTTTAGTACTATGTTAAAAAACTGTAAACATTCAGTTTATTTTTAAAACTTAAAAAGCACGGCAATAACAGCGTTATCGAAACATATGCCGATAATTTAAGAATAACAACCGCAAATAATCCAGACTAAAATTATGGAGCCGCTGGAGGGAATTGAACCCTCGACCTGCGCATTACCAATGCGCCGCTATACCACTTAGCCACAGCGGCCTGCGAGGTGCTATTCGGTTGTTATTGATAAAGGTTTCTGGTATGCAAAACATGTGCCGTTTATTCATATGAACCGACTAAACTAAATCATACGTGCATAATCCGTATTCCATATGAAGAAAGAAATGAGTTCCCTCGATGTACGGTCCGTCGTTTCCGAAATGGCGGATTTGGAAGATGCTCATATGGACAAAATATTCCATTGGGGCGCAGGGAACGTGCTTTTCCGAATAACCGTGCCGGGCGGCAAGAAAGAATTGTTTTTCAAAGACAAGAAATGGCTGTATATTCCGCCGAAAAAGCCTGATACGCCGGTCATGCCCACCTCCTTCGCTTCGTTCCTCAGAAAACGTTTGGACAACGCCAGAATCGGCAAGGTTTACCAGGCGGGTTTCGACAGAGTCGTGATAATGGAACTGCAGAAATCCGGGGTGGATTATCAGATGGTCTTCGAAATATTCGGAGGTGGAAACGTATTGTTGATTTCCGAAGGGAAAATCGTTAACTGTCTGATTCATAAAACATACAGAGACCGTGCAACAAGACCGGGAGAGGATTATGAAATTCCGAAACCCAGGTTCGACCCGGGATCTTCCCCTTACGACGAATTTGTTTCACTTTTCCGTTCGTCCCAGTCCGATACCGTCAGAACCCTGGCAACCTCCGTGAATCTGGGAGGGCAGTATGCGGAAGAGGTCTGCGTCAGAGCGAATGTAGAGAAGAATATCCCCGCTCTGTCGGTTTCGGAAAAAGAATTGGAAACCATGTTTGAAAAGATAAGAGAACTGGTTTCAACGGCAGAAACATCTCCCGAACCCGCATTATACAGAAAGGACGGAAAAATAATCGATTTGGCCCCGGTCCGACTGGTGTCTCTGAAGGACGCCGAGGCTGAAAGTTACGAATCGATTTCTCTCGCCATAGACGCGATGATGAAAGAAGAAGAGCAGGATGCCGTCAAAGAATACATGGATCCGGCCATAACAAAACTCCAACGCAGGATTGACAGACAGCAGGAAACCGTTGATGATTATACCGACGACGCCGAAAGCTTCCGTCTTCAGGCCGATGCGCTGTATGCCGATTATTCAAAAACAGAGACTCTGCTTAAAGTTCTGAAGGAACAGTCCGAAAAACTCACCTGGGAAAAACTTACGGAAGGAGCCCTGAAAATCCCTTATGTCAAATCCGTGGATCCTTCCAAAAACAGCGTTACCGCGGAAATAGGCGGTTACACCACGACTCTGGATTACACCAAAGGCCTGGACACAAACGCTTCCATCATTTATCAGAAGGGTAAAGATATCGGTGAAAAAGGAAGAAGGGCGGGTGAAGCTCTTGCAATCAGCCGTCAGGAACTGGAAAAACTGGAAAAGGGTTTCGAAAAGAGGAAAAATTTGGAACTTACGCGTGCTCAGCCCACCAAACAGTTCTGGTTCGAACGTTACAAATGGTTCATAACCAAAGACGGAAAACTCGTTGTCGGGGGTAAAAACGCCCACACCAACGATAACGTGGTAAAGAAGCACATGAAAGACAACGACATTTACGTTCATGCCGACATACACGGAGCACCTTCGGTAATCGTCAAAGACGGGAACAAGGCCACCCCGGAAGAATTGAGACACGCCTGCATTTTCGCTTTCTGTCATTCCAAGGCCTGGGTCTCCGCAATGTCGAACGGAAGCGCCTTTTGGGTGTATCCGGACCAGGTCAGCAAAACCCCCAATCCAGGTGAATTCGTACCCAGGGGAGCGTTTATCATACGCGGAAAAAGAAACTACGAATATCACATAGAAACCGAATTGGGC
>Ga0172377_10007901_pt1 | contig 10914 bp, 8 predicted proteins | sample Pumphouse3metaG_FD_119749 | JGI IMG/M metagenome (GOLD analysis project Ga0172377, IMG submission 119749) | Leachate microbial communities from a municipal landfill in Southern Ontario, Canada - Pumphouse #3 metaG | ecosystem: Engineered > Solid waste > Landfill > Unclassified | place: Canada... | reverse complement strand
TTTCAAATGCGCTTTTAAAGAAATGTTTCACCGGAAATGAACTTTTGGAAAATATAGAGCCGACTCTTCTCTGGACAATGAAAGAAGCCTCCTATTAAGTAAAAGGAAATCGTCAGTTTAATCCTACTAAGGATGAAGTAATTCTTTTAAAGAACAATCGGCTGAAATTTCAAAACCAAAACTATTATTGTATTCATCCTCTTGTTATTAAAGATTATTCGCTTAGCATTGTCTCCTCTATAAAACCAAGGAAATTAAATCTTTCAGAATTGAGTTATTCAGAGTTAAAAGAAAAAGAAATAAACAAATGAAAAAGGAATTAAAGCCGCTAAGTCAGGAAGAGTTAGGCATCTATTTATCTTGCAGTGAGGGTGGATTAATGTACAATCTGCCTTTTATGGTAGAGATTAAAAATTACTCTTCAAATGATATCAAGAAAGCTATTAAAGCCATCTTTGAATCTCATCCTTCTTTATATACCCAGATAATAAAGGACCAGTCTGGTGATTTACAAAAAGAATTAGTAATTGAAACTCTCAATATTCCTGTAAAGAAAAACATTGATGCTTTTTCTTGGCCCAAGGAATTCGATTTGCTTAATCATCCTCTTTACCGCTTTGAAATAGAAGAAGACAAAGGTAAGACAATTCTCTTTTGCGATTTCCATCACATCCTAATGGATGGGACTTCAATTAGAATTTTCCTTAATGAATTAGAAGAAAACCTCAAAGGTAAGGCAACTGCAAAAAAAGAAAATGAAGCTTTTATTTCCGGAGAAATAGAAAACAAAGAACGCTCTAATAAAGAAAAATATGAAAGCTCAAAAGCCTTTTATATTAAGACTTTCGGCTCAATTGATTGTGAGTCGTTACCGGTTTTTGATAAGAAAGATGAAAAATTATCATATGCTACTATTGATTATCCTCTGAATGTAAAAGTCAATAAAGTAAGTCAGTTCCGTAAAAAAAATTTAATACGGACGTCTTCTTTTTTCTTAGGAGTTTATTTTAAGGCCATTAGTTTATTCAGTGGTTCAGATGAAGCCTTTTTCTTAACTGTGAACAATGGCCGAGAAACAAAGAATAAAGATTCTTTAGGTATGTTTGTGAAGAGTTATCCCATTTATACTAAAGTACCAGATGAAGGAACATTAAGAGTTTCCTGAATCTTATCAATATGGAACAAGAAGAAGACTTGAAACATAGTGTTTATTCTTTCAATGAATTAGTTAAAGACAGTGGTGTTAATCCTTCTTCCTTATTCTCCTATCAAGGAGACGACTTCTATAACAATGGTAATTTAAAAGCAGGTTTGATTGAAATCAAAGATGAATATCTTCTTTTGCTGTAGAACTATTTAGAGAAAAAAGCCACTTTATTATCGATATTTCATATAGAAGCGATTTATTTGAAAAGGAAAATGTTGTTCATTTTGCTGAAATCTTTGAATTATTTACTAAAGAGTTTTTGAAGAAAGATAAATTCGAAGATCTGAATATAATTTCTAAGACTGAGTCTTCATTATTAGATAGTTTTAAAAAGAGTAATCTAAAGCAGTTTGATATTGATAACAATGTTGTAAAGATGTTTGAAACTCAGGCTAAGAATAGTCCCAATAATATCTCTTTGGTTTATCAAAACGAATCAGTCACTTTTAAACAGGTTAAAGAATACAGTGATGCTATTGCTACTAACCTCATTAAGAAAGGTTATCAGAAAGGTGACATTGCCTGTATCTTCTTACCCCGTAACCAATGGACTCCGATTGTAGCTTTAGGTATTGTCAAAGCCGGTTTGGCTTTTGAGCCCTTGGATGCTATTTACCCTGACGAAAGATTAGCTTTCATGGCTGAGGATTCAAAAGCTAAAGTCATGTTTACTGTTCCGGAATTAGCTAAACGGATCCCAAAACATTCCGGTGAAAAGATCTATCTTGAAGAGGTTAAAGATTTCAAACCTCAGGCAATGGCATTGCCGGAAATCAGTCCTCATGATTTGTTTGTCATTCTTTATACTTCCGGATCCACTGGTGTTCCTAAAGGAGTCCTTTTAGAGCATTGCGGCTTCACATATTTCATCCAGGAATACATCAAGGAGTTTAAACTGACTCCTAAGACCCATATGTCTAGTTATGCCTCTTTCGGCTTTGATGCCGGAGTTGATGATATGTTCAATGCCTTATCATCTGACGCTACCTTATATATTGTTGATGAAGCAATGCGTTTAGACCTTAAGAAAACCAATGATTACATCGAAAAGAATAAAGTGAGTTTTGCTTTCTTCACTACTCAAGTCGCTAGACAACTAGTAACTGATTATCCTCATAAATATCTTAAAACCGTTATTACCGGTGGCGAGAAACTAGTTCCTTTCCAAGTCCCATCTACGCCTAGGATCGTTAATGCCTATGGGCCAACTGAAGCTACGGTGTTTATGTCTTCGGAATCTTTGAAGAAGATCAAGTATTACCGAATTCCGATTGGAAAACCAATCGAAATTTGTAAAACCTATATTGTCGATAAAAATCTGAAGGAATTGCCTTATGGGGTACCTGGCGAGCTTCTGATTGCCGGGGCACAGGTTGCTAGAGGATATTTGAACCGGGATGAAGAAACGAAAAAGCATTTTGCTGTTAAGCCTTTTACAAAAGACCCCTCTTTCCAAAGAATCTATAGGACCGGTGATGTAGTCCGTTACCTAAAAGACGGAAGACTTGATATCATTGGAAGAAAAGATTCTCAGGTTAAAGTAAGAGGCTTTAGAATCGAACTAAGTGAAGTGGAAGAAATCATCCGCAAATTCCAAGGCATAAAAGATGCTACTGTCATTGCTTTGCCAGATCCAAATGGCGGTATGTATATTGCCTCTTATGTTGTCAGTGATCAAAAATAGATATTAACGCTTTAAAAGAATTTATTGGAAAGAACAAACCTCCGTATATGATTCCTCGTGCCATCATGCAAATCGATAAGATCCCTTTGAACCAGAATAGCAAGGTAAATAAGAAAGCTCTGCCTCCGATTGCCTTAAGCAAAGAAGAGGTTATTCTTCCACATAACGAAAGAGAAAAGAAGATTTTCGAAGCCGCTAAAGCTGTTTTAGGTGATACGGGCTTTGGAATTAAAGAAGATCTTTTCAGCTTTGGATTATCTTCTATTGGCTTAATGAAATTCCTGACTCTTCTTGAAGATGATCTTCAAGAGGATTTCTCCACTAAAGAAATCAAGAAAGCTAAAACCATTGAAGAGATTGCCAGAATCAGTCATGCCTTTTCTAAATTAGATACAATTCAAAAGGATTATCCGCTAACCAAGACTCAAGAAGGCATTTATGTGGAGTCGCTTGCTCATCCTTCATCCACTATTTATAACGTTCCACTTTTAGAAAAGCCGGATAAGAAAATCAGCTTGGAAAAACTGAAGACAAGTATTATTAAAGCTATCAACAATCATCCATATTTAAAGAGCAAGTTAGTATTGGGATTATCAGGTTAGCCTCGTTTAGTGCCTACTGATGAAGAAGCAGTTGTGCAGGAAGAAACATTGAGAAATTGCCTTTGCCTTATCCACTGACCCCTTTTGATTTAATGAAGAATCATCTCTATCGAATCAAGATCACCAACACCAAGACCGACCATTATCTATTCTTGGAAATTCATCATTTGGTTTTTGATGGTGCCTCTTTAGCAGTACTATTCAAAGATATTGAAAATGCTTGACTAGATAAACCTTTGAAGCCTGAGACTAAAGATGGGTATCAAATTGCAATAGATGAACAAGAATCTCGAACGGAAAATACCTTATCAAAAGAAAAAGCCTACTATGAATCATTCTTAAAAGGATTGTATGTGGATAGTCTTCCTAAACGGGAATTTACGGCTAAGAAAGATCCTGAGAATGCTTCTTATGATCTTAAATTGGAATTGCCGTCTGATTTTGATGCTTTCATAAAGAAAGAACATCTGACCCGAAAAGGATTCTTTAATTCCTTATTCAGTTTGGCCTTAAGCAAATGGAATGATATGGAAGAAGTCTTCTATACGACTATCTATGAAGGAAGAGACTTAGCTTCCTATGCTAACAGTGTGACGATGCTAGTTAAAACCTTGCCCGTTTATTCGGTCATCAAAGGAAAAGCAACGGTCAATGGATTCCTTTCATCCATGGAAAATGAATTATCCACTACTGAAAGCAATACACTTTATTCGTTTGCTGAAATCTGTCATGACTATAAAGTTCCTACTGATGTTTTATTCGCCTATCAAGGCGATGGCTTCTTACCATCCAAGTTTGCCAAACTTCCAATTGAAAACATTCCTTTGATTTCAAAGACCCCCAAAGCCTCTTTCTCAGCTCAAATCAGTGAAAGCTCAAATGACTGCCTTCTTCACATCGAGTATGATAAGAACCTTTATCGAGAAGAGATGGCGGTTCATTTTGCTAGAATGATGAACAAGATGATTCCTGAATTCCTAAATAAAGAACTGCTCTCCCAGATTGAATGCCTGGATTCTGTCAGTGCCGGTGAAATCGGATTCTATAATCAGACAACTGACCATTTCCTCTATAGGAACTTTGAGGAAATATTCCAAGCCTCAGTTCATAAGAACCTTCGGAAAACTGCGGTCATTGGTATTGATGAGCGTCTTACCTATGAAGAATTGGATAAGAGAAGCAGCATCATTGCTAACTTCCTCTTGAAACAAGGCATTAAGAAAGACGATAAGATCATTGTCATGATGCCTAGAATTGCTAACGCCTATTCAGTTATCCAAGGCGTCTTAAAAGCCGGTGGCTGCTTTACTCCAATTGATCCTAAGTACCCGGATGAGCGGGTCAATTATATTATCAATACTGCCCAGTCGCCTTTAGTGTTAACGACTGATAAGATCAAGCAAGACCGGATGTCGACATTAGTTAAGCTTCCTATATTTACCGTCGAAGAAATACTATCTGATCATCCCGACTCGACTTTCCCGAATGTGAAGATTGATGCAGATGCCTTAGCTTACTGCATCTTTACTTCCGAATCGACTGGTCAGCCAAAAGGAGTCATGATCGAACATCATTCCTTAGTCAACTATGTTTCTCCTACTAAACATAATCTTGTCGCTAAAGAATACTTAGAATACGGACATGTGACGGTGGCCTTAGCTTCTTTGTCTTTTGATTTCTCTGTTGATGAGGAAATGGTTCCTTTAGCTAATGGATTAACCATAATGTTAGCAAGCGAAGAAGAAATACTTAATCCTTTGATTCTTTCTAAGAGAATGCTTAAAGAAGGTGTCGATTTTGCTTTCCCGGTTCCTTCCTATCCTAATAATGCCTTAGACATCAAAGAAGTGGTGGAGGCCTTCAAGAAAGTAAAGCTGATCAAAGCTGGCGGTGAAGCCTTCTCTGTTGCTTTATATCGGAAGATTAAGAATCTAGGCATTGATGCCGTACTCCATAATGTCTATGGCCCGACTGAAATCACCGTTGCCAACTGTCAGGATACCTTGACTTCGGATGAAGAAATAACGATTGGCTATCCAAGTGCAAATTACTACGATTACATCATTGACCGGGACAATCATCCCGTTCCTTTTGGAGCCGTAGGAGAAATCTTTGTGGCTGGTGAAGGAGTCTCCAGAGGTTATGTCGGCCGGGACGATTTGAATTCCACCCGCTATCTGATGATTGACGGACACCGGGCCTTCAAAACCGGTGATATCGGAAGATTTCTCTATAATGGAAAGATTGATATCTTCGGCAGAAGAGACAATCAGGTAAAATTAAGAGGCTTACGAGTCGAATTAGATGAAATCCAAGCCAATATGGACCGTTACCCGGATATTACTCAGTCTATCTGTTTAGTAAAAGAAACACCTGAAAACGGTCAGTTCGTAGTTGGGTATTATACGGCTAAGAAAGATATTGATGTCGAAGAGCTGAAGAAGTATCTAGCTAAATATCTGACTCCGTATATGATTCCCCGAGTCTTTGTGAAGATGGAAGCTTTTCCGACTAACAATAACGGCAAAGTCGATAAAAAGGCCTTGCCAGTTCCGGAAGTCAAGAGCATTAAATCGAATAAGTCTTTACGGAAACCGAAGAATGAATTGCAGAAAAAGCTTTTTGACATCTATAGCAAGGTTTTAGGTACAACTGATTTCTCTATCGATGACGATTTTTCCAGTCTTGGCGGATCATCCTTGAGTGCCTCTAAAGTAGCTATGCTGGCGATGGAAGAGAATCTTCCTTTAAGTTATGGCAATGTGTTTGATAATCCTTCTGTTGCTGACTTATATGGTCATATTCTTTTACAGAATCAGAACCAGAAGCCTCTTGCTGGTACAGAGGAGACTACACCAGAAAAGGCAATTCCGACCAGCCTTGGCTTATCTCATAATGTCGTCAGTGATTTAAAGGATATGAAGATCGATCATCAGTTGGGTAAAGTTTTGCTTTTTGGAGGAACTGGTTTCTTAGGAATCCATGTCCTTAAGGAATTGCTTAAAGATCCTTCCCAGCATGTTATTTGTCTGTTACGGTCTCAAAAAGGCCTGAATCCGGAAAACCGTTTGAAAGGATTATTAGCTTACTATTTTGAGTCGCCATCCACTTCTTTGTTTGGAAAACAAATCAAAGTTATCGAAGGCGACCTGACTCCCGGTAATCTCAATGCTCTTCTTAAAGATGAATGATTTGACACCATCATCAACTGTGCCGCACTAGTGAAGCATTTTGCTAATGATGATTCTATTGAAAGAGTCAATTTCCACGGAGTTGAGAACTTGATAGCTTTAGCCCAAAAGCGAAACGCCCGACTGATTCAGGTTTCAACTTTGTCCGTTGCTGGTGCTAACGTCAATCACAAGTTCAAAGACGATAAGAAGCTATTCGAAAATGAAATCTATTTCGGCCAGGATCTTTCCAATAAGTATGTTCATTCCAAAATCATGGCTGAGGAAGCTATTATGAAAGCCGTGGATGAAAAGAAACTTCAAGCAAAGATAGTAAGAGTCGGAAATTTAATGCCTCGGCAAAGCGACGGCGAATTCCAAATCAATTTTGTCACCAATAATTTCATGAATTCCTTGAAGGCCTATTCCCTATTGCATGTGTTCCCTGTTTCACAAGCTGATACATTTGTTGACTTCTCATCGATTGATGAGGTTGCTAAGACAATTGTTCTTTTTGCTAAGACACCAAAAAAATACACCATTCTGCATAGTGCCAATAGTCATGAAGTAATGATGGGCGATGTTATCAAAGCCATGAATGACTATGGGTTTAAGATTGATTTAGTAACTGATGAGGATTTCAGTAAGCGACTGAATAAGGAAATGAGGGAAGGCAATGACAAAGTTTCTTCTTTGATTCGATATGATGTATCGTCGGGAACTTCTTCTTTTATTGCTAGTGATAATCATTACTCCATCAAAGCTTTGTTCCGTTTAGGATACGATTGGCCCATCACTAGCGAAGAATATCTGAAGAATGCAATTTCGTCATTGAAAGGAATGCTCTTCTTTGAGGAATAAAGCAAATGGAAAGAAATGGTAAACTGATTCTTCACAAGTTCTACAGGTATCTGATTCCTAGTATTCTCTTAGTTTTTGCTATGCAAGCTGGATCCTTAGCTAATGGTATGATCATCGGCCAATTCCTTGATTCTACTAGTTTATCGGCCGCATCCTTGGCGACTGCCTTTATCTATCTGCTTGAATTGTCCGCTTTAGGATTAACTCCAGGTGTTGCCATTGTGGTTGCTAACCGTCTTAGTAAAAAAGAATTTGCCGAAGCCAACAAATCTTTCAATGCTGCTTTAGTCATTGGATTTCTTCTCTCCTGTCTTTTTATACCGGTTGGCCTTTTTGCAACTCAATCAATCTGTGAATTCCTCTGTGGAAGCTTCACTGAGTTTATTCCCTTGATGAGAGACTACTTGTCTGTGTTTTTCTATATGTCTCCCTTAATTTATCTTGGAATGTTATTCTGCTTCCTATTGTCGGCCGATAATCATCCATCTCTTTCATCATTGTACTTTGCTATTGCTTCTGTGGTTCATATTGTCACTGAGAGCTTATTTTGCTTATATCTCCCACGTGATTATGTGGTGAGTGGAGTAGCTTTAAGTACCGGCATCGGCATGTTAGCGGGTTTAGTTGTTTTAATACCTTATTTCAATTCCAAGAAGAGACTGATGAAATTCTCTTTCTGCCGCTTTTCTTTTAAGGACCTGGCTCCAGTCTTAAAAGCATCCGTTTCCTCTTTAGCTTCTTTCTTTCTTTTGTTTTTGATGACTTTACTGATGAGCAAGACGGCTTCTTTGGCTTTCAGTGATAAAAAAGAGATGAATTCTTATGTCATTTTAAGCAACATGCTTTTTGTCTTTGATGTTTTCATTATGGGAATACTGACCGTGACTCCGATTATTGTGTCCACTTTATTAGGCGAAAAAGATTACGGGGCTATCCGATTAGTCATTAAGAGAGTGATTCTTATTTTGTCAGTGGTGGTCTCAGTTTTAGTATTGATTTCTTTAATTCATCCTCAAATCTATCTTCTGATTTTCGGAGTTAAGGAAAGCGAAGTCTCTTCCGATTATGGTTTAGCATTAAGAATCTATGCTGTTACTTTCTTTGTCTACACGGCCAATAACCTCATTAGATGTTATTATCCGAGTGTTTTTCAGAATATTCCCGGTTTAGTTAATACTTTTCTCAAATTAGGCTTGTTTGGTATTCCCTTATCCATGTCCTTGATGTTTGTTTATCAGGTACCAGGATATTCATTAGGTTTCTTACTAGCTGAGATTCTTTCTTTAATAGCTACTTTGCTCTATGTCGGTATTTACGGAAAGAAGCACTCTTATCCGACTTTACTGCTACTACCTAAAAGCAATGATAAGGCACTAAGAAGAAACCTTTCAGTCACTAATTTCAAAAAGGTTCCTCAAGCTCAAAAGGACATCTACGATTCGGCTATTAAAATGGGTGCCAATTCCAACTGTGCCACTGCTCTTTCTTTATGTGCCGAAGCTCTTCTTGATACCGCCTTTAAACATGATTATCAAAAACTTAGAATTACCGATGGCTGTGATGTAATTCTTAGAAAAGAGGAAGAAACTATGGTATTATCTATTAAGGATGGTGGCTTTCCTTTCAACCCTTTAGCCCCTAATTCCAAAAGGACTGATTCGGCCTTAGATGTCATTAAGAAACTAGATGCCAGTGTTGAATATGTTCGCATCATTAGTCTAAATGAGACTACGGTTAAGATACCCATGAACAAGGAGTCATTATATGGAGATAAATAAAAGCAAAGAAGGCACTAAGCTGCTTGTCACCTTAAAAGGACGTTTAGATACTGTCACTTCACATGACCTGGATGCCAGTCTGAAGGATGAAATACCGACAATCAAGGATCTGGAGTTTGAATTCAAAGACCTTGATTATCTTTCTTCGGCTGGGTTGAGGCTTCTTTTATCTTATTCCAAAGCCTTAGGTGGAAAAGACCATGTAGTGGTTCTACATCCTAATGATGTCTTAAAGGATATTTTCTCTATTACGGCTTTTACCAATTTTGTTACTGTCAAATAAAGAAACTTAAAATGGGCCTGAAGTTGAAGGCTCCTTTTATTATGACACTATCTATTAATACATCATCGTAACGATGTTCGAAGAGTGATTGAAAACCTAAAAAAGGAAGAAATAATTTATATAAAAAAAGAAAGATAAGTGCTTTTCTGACTTTGTGTAATATAATCTATAAGGCTTAATTCAATGGTAATCACATTTCAGGATGTCTCTTTTAAATATGTTGACCGGTATCTATTAAAAGATGCCTCTTTTACTGTTACTGAAAAAGATAAGACCGGTTTGATGGGAGTCAATGGCTCTGGCAAATCCACTTTGCTGAAATTAGTCTTAGGACAGGAAAAGCCGGTCAGTGGGAATATTGTCCGCTCAGGAAATATTCAGATCAATTATTTAGAGCAAAATCAGGTTTTTGGCCCAACAGAGACCGTTTATTCAGCTATTTCTTCAAGAGGAACCAAGGACCATCCGGTTCCAGATTATGAAATAAAAGCGATGCTTAATCATCTGAAGCTGACTAATTACGATGCTTTATGCAAGAACTTGTCAGGCGGTGAGAAGAAGCGATTATCGTTAGCTATTGCCTTATTGACCTATTGCGACATTCTTCTATTGGATGAACCAACAAACCATTTGGATCAAGATACGATTCTTTGGCTAGAAAAGTTTTTAATTAAGTGGCCTCATGGTCTTCTTTTAGTGACTCATGACCGTTATTTTTTAGAACGAGTTTGCTCCAAAATGTTAGAACTTGATCATGGAACTGTTTACTCCTATGAAGCCAATTACTCCAAGTATTTGGAATTAAAGGAACAAAGAGAAGCCAATCAAGCCCATCAGGAACAGAAAGTCCGTTCTCTGTTAAAGAACGAACTGGCTTGGATCAGAGCCGGTGCACCTGCTAGATCTACCAAACAGAAAGGCCGTATTCAAAGATTCGAAAAGCTCTCTGCTATCAAATTCGAAAAGGACCAATCCCTAAGTATGTCTTCTTTGAAGACTCGCCTTGGCAATGACACTATTGAAATCAAGAATGCGGCTATGTCGATGGATGGAAGACTTCTATTTAAAGACTTCAGCTATAACCTTCCTCGTTACTCAAGAACTGGAATAGTTGGCAACAATGGTTGTGGCAAGACCACTTTATTTAAAGCCATCATGGGCAAGCTGAAACTTGATAGTGGCGAAATACTGATAGGTGAAACCATAAAGATTGGCTATTTTGCTCAGGAGATGGAAGAGATGAATCCAGAAGAGAAAGTTATTGATTACATCTCTAGGGCCGGTGATCGAATTGAGACCTTGGATGGCGAAATATCTGCTAAGCAATTG
>Ga0172377_10007900_pt1 | contig 10914 bp, 7 predicted proteins | sample Pumphouse3metaG_FD_119749 | JGI IMG/M metagenome (GOLD analysis project Ga0172377, IMG submission 119749) | Leachate microbial communities from a municipal landfill in Southern Ontario, Canada - Pumphouse #3 metaG | ecosystem: Engineered > Solid waste > Landfill > Unclassified | place: Canada... | reverse complement strand
TTTAATGATTAATTTCACCTAAATCCTAAATACTGATTTTTTACTTCTTTACCCTCTCTTTGTAACTCCTGTCTCTTGTGTCTACCTTAACAAGATCGTCAGTATTTATAAAGATAGGCACCATAATTTCTGCTCCTGTTTCCAGTGTGGCAGGTTTTAACGCAGTAGAGCTTGCTGTATTCCCTTTTTCTCCCTGAATTGTAGAGATAATTTTTAATTCAACGAAAGGTGGCATTTCTGTTGTAAGAGGGGTTTCAGTTTCAGAATGAAAATTAATATCAATAATCTGACCTTCCTTCATCAGGTCAGCATTCTCAACCATATCCACCGGTAAGTTGATCTGCTCGAATGTTTCTGTATGCATAAAGTTAAGTCCCATATCATCTTTGTATAAATACTGATATTGACGACGCTCTACACGTACTCTATTAATCTTTACTCCTGAATTGAATGTATTGTCAATTACTTTTCCCGTTTTTATATTTTTCAGTTTAGTACGAACAAAAGCAGGTCCTTTACCGGGCTTTACATGTTGAAATTGAACTATTGTGAATAGCTGACCGTTTAATTCCAGAGTTAACCCATTTTTAAAATCGCTTGTATCTGTTGCCATCTTTTTTAATTGTATTAAAATATTTTGTTATGTTCTTTTTTTATTCTGTCGCAAAAATATATAAAATTTAGTCATTTTAGGGAATACTTAATATAAATTGTTTAACTATTGTGGTTTAAATGATTGAATGACGTAACTTTACTTTTCTTTTTTTTCTACGTTTTTTTCGTACGACACTATCTCTGCTTTTAGTGATCCGATAAACATGTCAAACTCCAAAAGTACGGGGATTCTGTTCTTGTCTTTTGTTATATAAAATTTTAATCCGTCTGATCTTTTAAATAATTTACCCTTGCTTACAAAAGGGGAAATAACATAACATTCTTTTTTCCCGAATTTAGTTTTTATTTTTTCAGTACCCAGATATTTAACTGACATCAAAAAACATTCGTCTGCATGGAATACAGGAAGAGTAAATAATTCTCCATGATTCAGTTTATCAAGAAAATTATTGTGTCGCAGATAAAAGAATGCCGTTAGAATATCTACTGTATTGTGCGGCGCTGTACTACCACCGGAACGTTTACTGAAAAGGGAATCTTTATCGTTAAAGAAGAATGTTTCATTATAATACCGGTGTTTCTGTTCGCGGATATTACGTATTGTCATATATGGTAAAATTGTTTTGGGATCTGAAAAACTTTCATAAATATCGTCTACTCCGAAAAGAGAATTTGTGATCCCAGTAGTATATCCTCTCATGTAGAAATGGAGAGCAGCTTTATTTTTAAAAGTAGTATCGTTGACAGTAAGAAAAGCTTCTCCTCCTTTCATTATGCCGTAATGAAGAACATACGACAGTTTTTCAGATGGTTGTGACATTGCCGGAAGACTGAAAAATATTAGCATGATAAGAAGATACTTTTTTCTCATATAGATAATTATTTAAAGCCTAAAATTTGTAAGGATTTATTTATTAAGCATTCAACTAACTTTAAATTAGTCGTTATACGAAACAATTCTCACTCACCATGGCTGGCTATGCTTAAATCTGGTTTACTTTCTGTTTTATTATTATTTGAGTGCTCATTACGAATCCTTCCTACGTAATTTTAGTTATAGTTAGATCTTATATCACTGTAATATAGTAAAAATATAATTAATATAGGGTTTTTGCTTAATGAGTTTAGCTATGCCTTGACATTCTAATTTTTTCTGACTTTTACCCCTGAGGCCGAAGTATATTTTTCTTTGATATTCCGGCAATAAAATCTTTTAGATAAAAAGGTTCAAAATAAGCTATGTCAACGAAATCTTTATCAATAAAAGATTGGTATGAAAGATTATTCATAAATTTTGATGAACAGATAATATCCGGAACAAAAAATGCATTGGGATGCGTTATTACTTTTTTTGCTTTTTCAGAACCGTTACCAAAGAATACAACAGAATGATTATCGAGTTCTTCTCTGAAAGAATTTTTATCCAGAATTTTTGCACAGACAGGTTTTATTTCTTTGTTATTAATATCATAACTTGCAGTGTAAACTTCCATCCTTCTGGCATCAATCATAGGAGCAAAAAGTAGTTTGTTATTATCAGGAAGATTATACTTAAATTTATTTAACCTCAAATAATTGCTCATCGCTTGCAACGAACTTACGGCAATTAATGGAATTTCCTGAGCGTAACACAAACCCTTGGCTATGGAAACGCCTATTCTTAAACCGGTATAAGAGCCTGGACCTTTGCTGACGGCTATTCCGTTAAGTTGTTTAAAGTCTATATGGTTTTTTGCCATAAGATCCTGTATATATAAGGCCAATAATCTGGCATGATTCCGGCCTTCTGTATTTTCTTTAAAATCAATAATTTCCCCTTTTTTTGAAAGGGAAACACCGCAGACCTCTGTAGATGATTCAATATTTATGATATACGACATTTTTGTTGTTTTTGGCAAAGGTATAGATAAACTTTTATATTTTTTCCTGACTGTTATTTAATAATTGGATTTACTAATTAGAAGACAAGAGCTATCTCTGATATAGTTGCTTTATTTTTAATGTAAATTTACCTGTGTCAATACGTTTTATCGTGTTTTCTCATCTAAAAAGTCAGCCCTTTTGTCTATTATGCCGAAAAATTAAAAATTTCGTCACTATTTTGTGAAGGACAACGATATTGACATTTTCCACAACCATTACAGATGTCCGTATTAACAAAAGGTATTTTAAAGTTGTTGTCAGGAGATGGTCTCATTTTAATAGCATTTACCGGACAAATTTCGGAACATAATGAACATTCTAATTTGTCTTTAACATTTAAGCAGTAGTCAGAATTGATTTTAAGTTTTGCTATTTTATAGTCTTTTTTTTCTATGATGGAAAGGGGAGATAATGCTCCCGTAGGGCAGACAGTCGTGCATTCAACACAATTTTCGAGACAATAATTATTTTGAAAGTTTAGTATAGGAATAATTCCTGAACGGCATGATTTATCCAACGAAAAACTAATTATTTCAGCCGGACATTTTTGCGCACAAACCATACATCCGGTACATAAGTTTTTGAAGTGAGAAATGTTTTTAACTCCAGGTGGATAAACGGGTGATTTTGATTTAATTTTCAGAGAAACTTGCTTTTTTTTATGACTCATCAAAGTATTCGATGGAGAAACTGCAATTAAAAGGAAAGAACCTAACTGACGAACAAATTTTCTTCGGCTTTTTGGAAAATTTGAGGAGGTGTTTTTTTCATTTTTTGTGTTTTTATCGACTTTTTTTGGTGGTGAAAAAGTCATTGAATTATTTTTACAAGCCGTGAGGCAGTTAAAACAACCTACACAAAGCATAGGATCAACCGTTTTATTTTTTAAAGAAATGGCATTGGTTTTACATGCAGCAACACATTTACCGCAATTAGTACAAGTCGATTTATTTATTCTGAATTTTAAAAGGCTAAATTTTGAAATTCCCCATAGCACAGTGCCAATAGGACATACCCATATGCAAAAGAAACGGTTTTTTTTAAGTGCTGTCAAAAATATGATTCCAATAGTCATTCCAATAAATATGGAAGGTATTAATGATGTCGGAATAGATTTTGTAACGATTGATTTCAGCAGAAATAATGTACGTGAGAAAATAGTGAACGGTTCAAGCCAACTTACTGCAATACTACTGTCAAGTAATAATAATCCAACTACAACAACCAAGATTGAAATGCGGGTAATCTTTACTGCTGTTTTATTGCCAAACTGAGGTTTTTCTCCCAGTTTAAAGTAATTGCCGACACATCTGGCAAAGTCTTGCAAAATTCCCAGAGGACACAAAATAGAACAATAAATACGACCAAATAAAAAAACGAATAAAATTGGAATAAGTACAGTTAATAATGCATTTATTCCAATTCCTTTAAACAAACGGATAAGAGCAGGTCCAATTTGTAGGTTGTAAACCATTTTTGAAAAATCCGAAGGAAAAATAAAAAACAAAGATAATATGCATAGTATAAAATAAAATATAGCACATATTTTACGAAATTGTTTCCAGTCAATTTTTTGTTTTTTGCATCCCTTCTGTTCCTGTTTTATTGTGTTAATCAATTTTTATATTTTAATATAATGTACGACTTAAAATTTCACGCTGAACTTCTGGGGCTAATTCTACAAATCGTGCGCTGAATCCACCGACCCGCACTATTAGATTGGGATATTTTTTCGGATATTTCATCGCCATTTTTAAATCATCACGCCCCAGACAATTAATCATACATTGTGCACCACCTTTTTCCCAGTATGTTTTTAAAAGTGCTTCAAGTTTAGGACGGTATTGCCCGAACATTTTTTTCGAATAGGTCATATTTTGTACAGCACCTGCATGAATGTATGTTGAAGGTTTTACAAGTGAATTTAAAAAGGCTGTTATTCCATTTTTATCAGCACCGCCTGTAGGATTGTTAGCATTTGCCATATATGTAAAAGCTTTCCTTCCGTCAGGAGTTGCAGCGGTATGTTGACCAAGTAACGTATTCGCATTATTATTAATAATCACAATCAAATACGAATCTAATCCCACTTTTTTAGCCATATTCCTCGCGGTTTCGAAAACATGCCTGTCAACTTCTACAATTATGTCATCGGCATAATTATCATCATTCCCATATTTAGGAGCATCCAACATCATCTGGCGTTCTTTTTCGTATCCTTCAAAGTTACTATCAATAGCCGCTATTACCTGTTTCAATGTAAGTTTTTTATCATCATAAACTAATTTTTTAATTGCTGCGAAACTATCGGCTGTATTTGTGTTTCCATAACTTTCTAATACTCCTCCCAAATAGCGGATTCCACCATCAAAAATTCCTTTACCTCGTTTGATGCAATCATCAAATCCCATACTAAGGTATAAAAATGGTGCAACTTCTCCCGCAATGTTATATTCATATTTTTCCTGCCAGGCCAGCTGTTCTATATATAATTCTACATTTTTTTTATAGGCAGCCACCAGCTTATCATAAGTATCAAACGAACCTATTTCCTGTTCACTTATCCCCACTCGTTTATGATTAACAGGATTGACTCCTTTATGAAGAGTAACAGAAAGTGCCTGTAATAAATTAATAACTCCGCTGGGCGTACCTACACTCCTATGATCTATTATATATTCTCCGCACCCAAAAGGTAAATAATCAACAGCCTCATTATAGGGTAAATTGAAGGCTTTCATAACAGACGGGATGTTTACATCATCGTTGTAAATCATTGGGTAAGGATTACCGGTGCCGATTAAGTCAAGAGCCTTTTCATAAAGGACAGGATTTTGCCCATCGTAAAAACGTAGAGTAAACTGAGGCACTACTGTTTTTGTTTCCTCTGTAACTTTCATAGCCATTAGAGCAAATTTATCTGCATTTTTTTCATTACGACGACCTTTTCCTCCTACAATTACTCTGGAATCGTAAACATTTTTCTTTGCATCAATAAGACGCCATAAATTCCCAAGTAACCGTTTAGCTTCATCTTTTGTGAGCGAACCATTTATAAGATCATTTACATACAAATCCCCTAAATATTCGTCCATTCTACCATAATTAATACTGCCACTCAGAGCTACATATAAAAACGTTAACTGAATAGCTTCACGCATGGACTCAGGTTTTTCGATTGCAATTTTACGGAGTACCTTCTCCATTGCTAACAATTCTTTTTTCCTATTAGGAGTTGATGATGGTATTAAGTTCGCTGCCTGATCTGCAAAATAATTAGCAACTTCAGTAAATAAATCCAATGCCTTCTCCATCCCTGAATAAACATCGTATTTTTTACTACCTTTTTTCTCTTTAGCCTGATAGTCAAGTACTTCTTTTTTTAAACCGTAAATACCTAACCTGATTATTTTGTCAAAATCAATCTGGGTTCCGCTCATTCTGTAAAGTGGTGCACCAATTACCGGATCTTGCATCCATTTTTCTGATGTTAGAACGTCTGTAATAGATTTAGTATAGATATCTCTTGTTTTTTGGTGACTATTTTCTTTTTTCCAGAAACTTATCAGTTCCTCAATTATTTTTTTGTTTTCCGGTGTCGTTGAATTACTGTTTTTTAAACAATTCATACCGTCTTCATTAAAATAATATCCAAAACTATTTTTACTCTGAGGCATGAAACCAATATAAGGTTCGACAACGCGTCCGACAAAAAGGTCGTTTTTTTGAATATCACCAATCCACATAGGATATTGCACACGTAAACATTCTACTTCCCGTAATGACTTGGAAATACCGGTGTATTTTTTATATGTATCTGTAAAGAGTTTTAAATTTTTAATATAATCATTTGTGTCAGAATATTTTTTTATGGTATTTATCATCTTAGAGACATTACCGGAATCTGTATTTGTTGCAGCCTGCAGTAGTGTTGGTAAAAAGGACGAAATAATTACACCCTGAGCCGTAAAACTCAGAAATTTACGTCGTGATAAATTGTTGTTTTTATTCATAATTTATTTATTTTTAATAAAAGGTTATAAGATATTGTAACAATACTATTTACAGACAGCCAAACAAGTACAATTAACAGTAATCCCGCTGCTGTTTTTACAATTATTTTCTGAAGTGGAGCAACTCTTATACGTTTCCATGGCAGTAAAAAAACACCTAAGGCAGTTAGAATAGAAAAAAAAGTAAGAATCAGAGTTAAAAAAATTATTAACTGCTGAAACTCTGTGAAAATTACAAATAAACAGGCAATTAATAATTGGAGCAGATACATGTTTGATTTATCGAGTTTTCCTTTTTTTGTTTTGATAACCTTACTATTCAATAAAGGAATGTTGGACCCGGTATAAATCATTGAATTGGTACTTGCTATTAAAATAACGATTACCGTAGCAGAAATCAGGAAACTGCCTGTCTGACCATTAAGTTTATAGCCCAATATTGATAAAAAATCAATTTGTCCGCTAAGACCTGAAACTCCCAGAACACGTAAAAGGCAATAATTTACTACCAGATACAATGTCATAACAATAAAGACGCCAATAAACAAACTTAAATGCAAATTACTTTTAGGATTGTATAACTCTCCGGCAAAATAACAGGACGCATTATAGCCTGTATATGAATAAATGGCTATTAATAATGCCATCCCCAAATTATTACTTCCAAATTGGGATGATTGTTTAAAGACAGCCGCATTCATAGTGTTGTCAAAACGCAAACTAAGATAACTTATCAATAAAAGAAAAGCTATTAAAATAACTGTAATTATAACTTGAAATCGCAGGACAGTTTTCCTTTTATAAATATGGAAAATACTGAGTGAAAAAATAAGTAGCAAAGCAATGATTTTTTTCATCGAAATGCTTATAAATGTATTTTGGAATATAGATTGAAAAAATGAAAAATTTGCTACATATTCTGAAAATGCAAGAGCTGAAAGTGCAATCGGTCCGGCAAAACCGACGATTATTGAAATCCATCCGGCAATTTTACCTAAACACGGATGATAGATACGCGATAGGTAATAAAACTCTCCTCCCGAATGTGGCATCAAACTTCCCATTTGTGCATAAACGATAACTCCTAATAAAGCAATTCCTCCGGCCAGTAACCACACTAGCAAAATTTGTCTTCCGTCAGATAAATAAGAACTTAAAACCCCGGGGGTCGTAAGAATTCCGGTTCCTATCATATTGGTTATTACAATAGAGATTGCGGTTATCAGTCCTGTCTTTTTCATAATTCTAGCCTATATAAATGTTTTTTCCACCTAAAGACACAATTTCATTTAACCATTGCTGCCCTTTTTCTTTTGAAGTTGTTCCTTCCGGAGCATCAGGCCAATATTTCATGCCTAACATTTTATATTTATTAACGCCGTAATCATGGTAAAGCATCAACTCAACTTTGTTTATATTCGCATATTTATTAGAAAAATCTGCAATTGTCTGAAAATGTCTTCTGTTATCATTTACTCCTTTTATCAGGACACATCGCAAAACTACGTTTTTGTTTAATTGTGAAAGTAATCCAAGATTTTGGATGATTTTTTTATTAGATACACCTGTATATTTAAGATGTTGTTTTTCGTCTGTTATTTTGTAATCATATAAAAAAAGATCTGTATATTTTGCTATTTCTTCAATTTTTGAATGGTCTGCAAAACCACAGGTCTCTATGCATGTATGAAGTCCCAGGGCTTTTGCTTTTTTTAGAATTTCCAAAGCAAATAAAAATTGATTCAATGGTTCTCCTCCTGATAATGTTAGTCCTCCATTGGAATTATTATAATAACCACGATCCTTTAAGACCTCCTCTATAATTTCATCGGATGTTTTTCGACGGCCATATAGTTTCAAGGCTTTATTAATACATGCATTTGCACAATCTCCACAATTTGTACATTTCGACGAATTAAAAAAATGGTATCCAAAAATAGAAAATTGTGCTCCTGTTTTACAAACTGATACACAATCCAGATTATCGTTACATTTATCTTTATTGTATGATATTTGTTCCTTTAATTTTTGTGACTCAGGGTTGCAGCACCATTTACAAACAAGCGGGCATCCTTTTAAAAATACAACGGTACGAATCCCCGGACCATCGTGTAATGCAAAGCGCTGAATATCAAAAATAATTCCTTTCATTTCTTGTATATTTTAATTAATACAAATAAAAGGGATTAAATATTAAATCAGGTGTTTCTTTTTCTCAAAAAGAGGGTGAAATCGTTCAAGCATTATTTTTATCGACATATTGCGACGGGGTCACACCATACTGATTTTTAAAGTTTTTACTAAAGTTTTTAGGATCAGAGAAACCGGTTCGATAAGCAATATCAGAAATACGGTACTCTCCCGAACGTAAAAGAATGGCAGCCTTTTTTAAACGAAAATTTTTAATAAATTCCTGAACAGAAAGACTTGTCAGGCTTTGCATTTTTCTGTATAACTGAGAACGGCTCATATTCACTCCGGCACAAAGAGAGTCAACAGAAAGCGAAGATTCCTGATAATTTTTTTCCATAAAAAGAATCAGACTGTCTAGTAATTCTTTTTGATGATTTGTGATTTTTACATCTTTAATTTGTATAGACTGGTTGTCTGAAGTTAAAATCGATTTAAGTTTATCCCTATTTACAAAATAGTTACGAATCACTGCATGTAATTCGTCAATATTAAATGGTTTTTGTATGTATCCGTAAATTCCGGATTGTAGAGCCTTTATTTTTAATTTGGGGTTGTTTTCCTCATTTAGTAAAACAAAAGGAAGATTTCCATTTTTACTCCGTTTTATTATTTGATGAAATAATTGCAGACCGTCGATTCCAGAAAGATTATAATCACTTACAATAAAATTAGCAGTCCTTTTTTTAAATAAAGTTAATGCCTCTTCACCTGTAGAACAGGCAATAACGCTGTAATCTCTGGTGAAATTTTTATATAGATAATTCTTTAATTCGCTATATTTAATAACAAGCAACAAATTTAACTGGTTTTTAGTTTCAGGTGATATTATTTGTTTTTTTATGTCAATTCTTTTTTCTAAAATCAATGGTAATTTCAAATTGGCTACTAATTTATTCTCCTCTATTTTAAAAAATATTTTACCATTAATAATTTCAACCAACTCTTTAGTAACAGCCATTCCAAAACCATACGGCATATAGGTCCGTTTTATTGAAAATGGTTCAAGTAATATAGGTAAGTCTTCTTCTGTAATTTCTTCATTATTGTCAGAAACACACATAAAAAGCCAGGTTCTGTTATTTTCGAAATTGATCGTAGCATTTAATACAATATTAGATTTTTTTGTTGAGTGACTCATAAAAAAATCAAGAATATTTTTTACGATTTTTTGTAAAATACAGGCATCAAAACTGGCAAATAAATCGTCTGGCTTTATTTTATATCTAAATAAAATACCACTGTATTTTGTGTTATCATAATATTCTTTACAGATTCTTGAAAGATGTGCAGAAAGGTTTCCCTCCGTTATATTTGCTTGTTGTTCGCCTGTTCCTATTTTTTTGAAATCTTCCAATTGTTCAAATAATTGTTTTATTTTGGAAGTTCCTGACATAACAAGTTTAACCTGTCCTCTTATTTCTGATGAATTTTCTGATTTTTCAATTTTACCTAAAGGATTTATCAAAAGAGTAAGTGAATTTTTTAATTCATTAGAAATTTGTGAAAAAAATGAAATTTTTAAATCGTTTATTTCACGATTTTTTCTAATCTTATATTTTCGAAGTTTTGTAAGTCCCTTCTTTTTTTCATGATATATTATATAAAACACACAGAAAATTACAGAAATTATTATCAGCAAAGCATACGCCAAGTATGCCAGCTGACTTTTATACCATGGAGGAATTATAACAATATTTATACTGGTAATATTAGATATTGCATTACCAATAGTTGACCGGACTTTAAATATATAATTCCCAGGGGGAACATTTTGATAATTTATTAGATTTATTTTAGACCTTTGCCAATCATTATCATATCCTTCAAGTTTTACCAAATAGGTTACCTTTTTAGTATTGAAATAAGGGAAAGCTGTAAAACTAAATCCGATATAATTTTGGTCATAAGAAAGTTTTAATTTTTTTACTGCCATTATATTTTTCGGTAGCACGGATTTTTTTAATGGATGCACCTCGTTATTAAATAAACTAAATGACTGTATAATAGTCTCAGGTGCCTTAATCTCTCCCCCGAATGATCTGGGATTAAAACAGACCATACCCCTGGTAGTTGCCATTACAATTTTATTTTTAAACAAAACAACTGACTGTTTTGAAAAAATATTTGAGGGGAGACCATCTACTGTACTAAATGTACGGAACTCCATTTT
>Ga0172377_10007897_pt1 | contig 10918 bp, 7 predicted proteins | sample Pumphouse3metaG_FD_119749 | JGI IMG/M metagenome (GOLD analysis project Ga0172377, IMG submission 119749) | Leachate microbial communities from a municipal landfill in Southern Ontario, Canada - Pumphouse #3 metaG | ecosystem: Engineered > Solid waste > Landfill > Unclassified | place: Canada... | reverse complement strand
CAAAGTATGCATCCCAAAGAGTGGCATACTACGGTATCAGGCTTGAAATCAGCCAAAATTTGTTTTGTTTGGGATATCCATCTGTTTTTACTAGGGAAGTGAGAATTATCCAACATAGGAAATGATACGGTGCCGTAGTCGGAAGCCAATTTGCAAGCCAGCCATGCCTGCCAATGAGAAATATCACTTCCTCCCCATCCATGCAAAATGAGCGTTTTAGGCTTTGACATATTGACGCACCTCATGATTTATCCGCACTATATCTTCTATAGTTTGCGGCACTATATTTTCAAAATATTTGTATGCTTTTAATACTATATCGCTCATTCCAAAGAAAGAACATTTACCACCCTTAAAGGCATTGATTGCTTCTTCGTTTGCAGCATTAACCACCACGCCTAAATGAGAATTGTGCAATAAATGGTCTTTGATCTGCCATATAGGATAGCGGCTAGTTTCTATCGGTAAAAATTCAAGTGAGCCTATGTTAAGAATATCAATAGGCTTTAAGATCTCTTCACTCACTTCTCCCTTCAGAGCAAATGCAATAGGAAGTTTCATATCTACATTTGCTAGATGGGCAGTGGTGGAGCCGTCTTTGAACTCTGCTAATGCATGAACTATAGATTTTTTTTCTATTACCGCGTCAATATTATTCGTATCGAATAACCATTTGGCTTCTAAAAGCTCAAAAAGTTTATTGGTCATAGTAGCACTATCAATAGTGATCTTATCACCCATAGACCAAGTGGGATGTTTGAGAGCATCTGCAAATGATGCCTGCTTGATATCTTCTAGTTTCCAGTCACGAAATGCTCCGCCGCTAGCGGTGATATAGAGTTTGTTCACTGGACGGTGGTTTAATAGATACCAAAGCCCAAAGTGTTCACTGTCAATAGGTGTAATGCGTGAGGTATCCAACAGATGTCCTGCAGCCACCAGAGATTCTTTGTTTGCAAGCGCTACTTTTTTGCCAAGCTTGATAGATTCCCAAGTAGGCCTAAGGCCTGCATAGCCAACTAAGGCATTTACTACAGTTTGGCTTTCACAGAGTGATAAAAGCTCTACTATGCCTTCTTCCCCGCAAAAGACTGATTCATGATTTACTTTGTGGCGATCAGCGCATGAGCCGATAGCTACATATTTTGGTCTAAAAGCAGCTATTTGTTCATTGAGTAAAGCTATATTGTTTCCGGCTACAAGTGCTTCGATCTTGATATCAAAACGCGAAGCAATTTGCAGTGTATTGACCCCTATGGAGCCAGTTGAACCCAAAAGTACTATCATCTATGAAGGTAATGCACGAAGAGCTATGACCATCATAACTACTCCAAAAAGATATCCGTCAATTCTGTCTAGCATGCCGCCGTGTCCAGGTAGAACATTACCGCTATCTTTGACTCCAGCTTCTCTTTTTAGGTAGCTTTCAAATAGATCCCCAAAAACTGCTGCTATTGACATGGAAAATGTAACCAATATTGCTTTTACAAGATTATAATCTTTGTATCCAATAAAAGCACCAATGGCAGTAGCTATGACAACCCCGCCTATTACACCTTCTAGCGTTTTGTTTGGCGAAGTAGCAGAAAATTTAGTTTTCCCAATGGTTTTTCCGACAAAAAAAGCCCCGATATCCGTTAATGCTACAGTAATGAGCAGCCATAACATCGCCCAAATGCCAAAATCATTATAAAGCATCAAGAAAAATAACACACCAATTGTAGGATACAAGAACGGCAATAAAAGCCGTTTGTCAAAATTGTGAAAATATGCGAGCGATCCTGCAAATATAATGGCTATAAAAAAGAAAAGGTCATCAGGACTTGGATAGAAGTAAGCGATGATCCAAAGAAGAGCAGCCCAAAAATATGCCGATGGAGCCTCGATGCCGTATAGCTTCATAGCTTCATAAAATGCAAACATATAAACGATACCCAAAAAGATCCACATTATAGGAAAGCTATCAAGCCATCCAATTAGCGAAACTATTGCCAATAGGACAAGACCTGTCATCCATCTTTCTTGATGATCTGTAAAAAGGTGTTTCATATGCTTTTTCCTTGAATATCAGAATTTAATGATTATATCATAACTAGTGTTAACTTCTTATTTCTACGCCTGCTTTGGTGACGATAATAGTCTCATAATTTGTATAAAAAACATTTGCTTCTTCTTGCGGTTTGACAAATTTTCTCTTTGTAAAATCCACTTTGTATTCTCCTGCTTTATCAGTAGAAAAATCTACACAAAGCTTGGCTGCACTTCTTATGACACTTCCCGGGATAGATTGTTTATCTGTTTTAATGACTACATGAGATGACGGCACACCTTGTATGTGCATCCATATATCATTTGCTTTTGCAAGAGCTAACAGTTTTTTATTTTCCTTTTTATTGCGTCCGATTAGAACCTTATATCCTTCTATCCAGAATATCTGAGTATCATCTGTTTTGTTTTTTTCTTTTTTTTGTCCTGATTTTTGAGGCATGAAAGGTAAAAGCTGTTCTGTGGTCGTTGCACTGTTGATGAGTTCAAGCAGTGTTTTGTAAAATGACACTTTGCTTTGTAAATTTTCTCTTTCGATATGCACATGCACAGCTTTATTTTTGGCTTTTTTTGCCATCGTAAAAAAATAATCGCCGATTCGGTTTATCGAGATATGTTTGGGTAGATTTATAGTGATAGAATTACCTTCAAAATCTTTGGTTTTTAGCTCCAAGTCATAAGCTTTGATATGATGTAGATTCGCTAAGACTATTGAGCCGTAAAGGTTATATTTTTCATACTCATCTCGCAAAGCCTCTTCGCTTGGCAAAGAAGATAGCAGCTTGTATAGTTTATTATATTTTTTTTGTGTGGCATTATTAAGATTTTGTTTAATATTGCTGAGTGTTCTTGCTTGTAAGGATTGGTAATTTCTTTCTAACAAATCTTCGATATTCACACCAGCTAGAGCCGTATTTTGTGTACGTGAAGGTAAGCTAAGAAGCTCTACGCCGGGTCTGATGACCCTAAAAGATTTGCCGGCGTCTATGTGTCTTAGTGCTTCAATGATAATTCCATTTTCATCCAATAAAATAACATTTGTATGACGACCGGTAAATTCAAATTGAAGTATTATAGTTTGGGTTTTATATTTATTTTTCGTTTGCAGGGTAAAGCATAGCACTCTATCGTTTGGCAGGACTTTTATATCAAGAATATTGCTGTATGAGACAAGCGATTCAAGCAGATTGTCAAACGGTGCATTGTAGTTTTGCGAATATGGTGACTGAGGGGCTCTATAAACCATACTCTCGCCTCTGGTCATGACAAAACCGTATTCGTATTTCTTGTCAAATCTCAAAGAGATTGTATTGTCACCTATGCGTTTAGCTTTGAAAATAGTATCAAACTGCATAAGATGTTTTTGTAGGGCTACAAGCTCTCCATATTTCACGCGAACTCCTTGGGAGACTATAGTCCCCTTTGGGCGTATTTTACCATAATATGGTATAATTGCCCAATTTTATGCAAGGAATTAGTTATGGGACAAACCATTACAGAGAAGATTTTTTCTGCTCACGCAGGGCGTGAAGTAAAAGCCGGAGAGATCGTGCGAGTAGATATAGACATGATCATAGGAAATGATATCACGACACCTATTTCAATACGCGCTTTTGAAGAGAGTGGAGCTACAAAACTTGCTCGTCCTGACAACTTTTGTATCGTTATGGATCACTATATCCCGGCTAAGGATATAGCTTCGGCAAATCAAGCTAAGATCAGTCGTGATTTTGCCTATAAACATGATATGAAGTACTTTTTTGATGAAAAAGATATGGGCATAGAGCATGCGCTTTTGCCTGAAAAGGGGCTAGTGATCCCTGGTGATGTCATCATCGGAGCAGACTCGCATACTTGTACGCATGGAGCTTTGGGTGCTTTTAGTACAGGAATGGGAAGTACCGATCTGGCATTTGGTATGATAACTGGAGGCAATTGGTTCAAAGTACCAGAATCTATAAAAGTAGAACTCAAAGGCAAACCAGCTAAGCACATATACGGCAAAGATATTATCCTTGAACTTATTCGTATGATAGGCGTGGATGGAGCATTGTATCAAGCTTTGGAATTTACAGGAGATACCATCCAATATCTTGGCATGGATGATAGATTTTCCATTTGTAATATGGCTATCGAAGCAGGAGCCAAATCAGGCATAATTGCTGTAGATGATATCACTTTAGCTTACTTAGAAGAGAGACGCAAAGCAAATAATGGACTCAGAGCGGAACCTAAGATCTATCATTCAGACAATGACGCAGTTTACTCGCAAGTTATCACGATTGACGTAAGCAAGCTTTCTCCGGTTATTGCTTATCCATTCTTGCCGTCAAACGGTAAAAGCGTAGAGCAGGCTGTTAGCGACGATATCAAAATAGACCAAGTAATGATAGGCAGCTGTACAAACGGAAGAATCGAAGATTTGCGTATCGCAGCTAAAATCATGAAAGGCAAAAGGGTGGCTCGTCATACTCGTATGATAGTCACTCCAGCTACACAAAAAATATTGCTTCAAGCACAACACGAAGGACTTATCGACATCCTTATAGAAGCCGGAGCGGTTGTGAGTAACCCGACTTGCGGAGCGTGTCTTGGTGGATATATGGGGATATTGGGTGACGGCGAGAAATGCGTAGCTACGACCAATAGAAACTTCGTAGGGCGCATGGGTGCTAGAACAAGTGAGATTTATTTGGCCAATTCTGCTGTGGCAGCTGCTAGCGCAATAGCAGGGAAGATCGTAGATCCTAGATAAGGTTTTAAATCCTGAATTTATTTCAGGATCTAAAAAACAGAGATGCCAAAACAACTTTAGCATGGCGGAATATTTCTTTTTCCGTTCGTGGTGAGCTTGTCGAACCATGGACGATCTTTTACCCTTCGACGGGCTCAGGGTGAACGGTTCGTTATAATGAGTGAATCGTGACTATGTCTCAAACTAATTTCCATTCATCTTTTTTCTTTGCATTATAATTGATATCGCATTTACTCCATTAAAATTTTTTTTATTTCTTTTTATAACTTCTATTTAATAATATGTTATAATATAATAAGTTTGGAGCCAAGAATGAGAAAAATTTTGTTCATTACTTTGGCATGGATAGCGGTATGCATTACCAATATCTTTGCCAAGGGCGTTTTAGCCGGTACCGAGATCAGCAATTTTTCTATATTGCAGTACGAGATTGATGGAGTATCTTATACTACTGACAGCAATACTATTACCGACAAAGTAGATCAAGTGCTAGATGTAAGCGTAGTGTGGAATGATACTGCTCCAATAATTGTATCTAGCGGCGAAAGCGACCGTGTCCTTACATTTAAAGTTACTAATACAGGCAATGGGCAAGATGCATTTGATCTTACTCACGAAGCAAACGCCTCTTCTGCATTTGCCGTAAATAATCCTCGAATTTTTATAGATACGAACAGTAATGGCGTATTTGACATCTCAATAGATCAGATGGCTAGCAGTATAACATTAGCAGCTGACGGTTTTTCTACACTTTTTTTGGTTGCAGATATGCCAACCGGCTCTTTTCCGTCTGGAAGTATCTCGAGTAATGCAATAGCAGCTAAATCTACTATTGGCGGCTCCGGAGCACCAGGGACTGCATATCCGGGGGCTGGTACGGATGGAGTATTTGCCGTAGATGGTATAAGCGGAGGAGTTGATAAGGGCTGGGGAGTGTACAAAATGGGAGAAGAGTTAAACGTCAAGCTAATCAAAAGTGTAACTCCGAGCGGCAGTGAAGTGTTTATCGGTACTATTTTGAGATATAATATAGCTGTAGAGCTTCAAGGAAATGGGAGTGTGGACAATCTTATTATTACTGATAATATACCATCCGGTACTACATATGTAGTAAATTCGCTAAAGCTTGATGGTGTCAGCCTAACTGATGTAAGCGATAGTGATAGCGGCAGATTTACAGGTAGTAGTATAGAAGTAAGTCTAGGGACTGCTGTTGGGAGCTCTGGAAGTCCATATAGTAAAAATATTTCATTTGAAGTAAAGATAGACTAAGCAGTCTCTCCCAGTCTTGTGAGCAAGATTGAGAGAGGTTGCTAAACCTCATAAGCTGTTTTATAAATAGTTTGTATCTAGAATAAGGAGTAAGCATGACAAAAAGTTTTTTATCTGTATTATTGATTTTTGCTTTTTCTTCAATATTGTACGCTGATGTGAGTATCAAATCTGAATCGCTTCAAGAGAAAACTATAAATAAGCAAACAACATGGGCAAAAGCTACCAAGGTGATACCAGGAACCAAGGTTCGTTATATCAATACTATTAGCAACAATGGAAACGAAATAGCACAAAATCTAGTGATTACCAATTCTATACCAAAGCATATGCTTTATGTAGATGGAAGTGCCAAGTGTACCGGAGTTTGCAGTACCACATATTCGCTGGACGGCAAACTTTTTGATGTGCCGGCTAAGCTATTTGTGACTGAAAATGGCAAAAAAAGAGCAGCCAAAGCCGCAGAATACAAAGCTATAAGATGGATAGTGCAAACACTTGGCGCAAAACAAAGCAGCAGTGTGCAATTTGATGCCATATTAGAATAAATGTGGGTTAAATACTTAGTTGTCCAAAATGGACCAAAATAAAGGAGGAGATCATGAAAAAGATTTTAGTCATAGCATCTATAATGCTATTGGGATTTAGCGGCGCATATGCCGCAGGTACTGCTGCTGGAACACAAATACAAAATAGTGTTACATTGGATTATACGGTAGGCAGTATAAACCAAACAGATATCAATGCTAATGACGGTGATGGATTTTTAGTAGATAATAAAAATGATGTATTGGTAACCACCGCTGACTCGGCATCTATCAAGGTAACACCAGGCGCTACAGCTCAAGTGCTTACATATACAGTTAAAAATGAAGGTAACAAAGTGCAGGACTTTATACTTTCAGTCTCAGACGCCGGTGCTGCTTTTGGTTTGTCAGATAACTTTAATGCTACAAGCCAAAGTATATTTGTAGAAAGCGGAGCAACTCCGGGTTATCAATCCGGAGAAGATACGGCGACGTATATCGATGAATTGGCTGCGGATGCTGATAAAACAGTTTATGTAGTTGCAAGTATTCCAGCAAGCCAAGCAAACGGCGATGCGTCTATCATTACTCTCACTGCGCAAGTAGCAACTGGCGGAACAGCTAGTTCGCAAGGAAGTGCAACCGTAAATGATACCGGTGCAGATGTCGAAGATACTGAACAAATTGTTTGGGCAGATAGCGCAGGAGAGACGGATGCGGTGGAAGACGGCAAACATTCAGATGCCAGTGCTTACGAAGTCCAATCTGCGAGCCTGACGGTAACAAAAGGTTCATGTGTGATCTGGGATCCGGCAAATGAAGGAACCAATCCAAAACGCATCCCCGGTGCAGTAGTAAGATATACTATTCAGGTAGCCAATGCAGCGGGTGCCCAAGACGCAACAAGCGTGAGTGCAAGTGATACATTACCTGCTACAGTTACTTATGGTATAGGCAGTTCCGGGCTGACCCAAATTGCTAGAGTAACTGACGGCGCTTGCAATTGTACAACTCCAGGCACCGCAAATGGCGGCAATGTTGGAGAAAGCGGCGGCACAGTAACAGCTACATATGACGGTACAATATCAGCCAGTGAGACTCAGTGTGCATATTTTGATGTGACGATCAATTAAAAGATCTTGAATAAAGTGATCTTCTTTTCTCTCTCGCCTATTTTTGGTGCGAGAGAGATGCTCGGCTCTATAATATCTTATCCTGATCGCAAGAAGGCATTTGTGATGAGTATAAGAAGTTTATTATTTATACTATTGTTTGGTTCTTTTTCTATCGCGGCAAATATAGGTGATGTCATAAGTAATACAGCTGTTGCATCATACACTATCAACGGTATAGCCAAAAGTGCAGTCTCCAATGAAGTCAATGCTACTGTAGCAGCCCAGGAACAAAGTAATATTTGGGTTGAAAAGAGCGTCAATAAATCAGTAGTAGGTATTGGTGAAATAGTCCGCTATACTATCATAGTGCATAATGACGGTACTGATGCAGCAAATAATGTAGTATTATATGATCTGTTACCAAGGGGTGTAAAGTACAAAGAGGGCACATTTAGGGTAGATGGTATGAGTGCCACACCCGCCCTGTCTGTTGACGGCACAGAGCTGTCGACTACCATATCTACTATAGCCTCCCATGGCGTAGTGGAGATCACATTCATTGCAGTAGTAGGAGCAGGCACCAAAGAAGCGGTAAATCAAGCTTGGGCTATATCGCAATCATCGGTCAAATCCAATATAGCTACCGTTTCACTCATGGTCAAAGAGGAACTATTTCGCTCTACGGGAACCATACTTGGACAAGTCTACGGCGCGTCTTTCAAGGATGATAAAAAAGGCCACGGCATACCAGATGTGAGACTTTATCTGGAAGACGGCACATATGTACTCACGGATAAAGACGGCAAATATCATTTTGAGGGTGTCAGGGCAGGCACACACACAGTGCAGGTGGATGTAGATCTGCTTCCGCGCGGATATGAGATAGCTCAGTGCCAGGAAAACGCTAGATTTGGGAACCGCGCATTTTCTCAATTTGTGGATATGAAATACGGAGGGCTAAAGCGAGCAGATTTTTGTCTCAAAAAAACAGACGCAAATATCACAGTCGACACTAATAGATCCAAAGAGACAAAAGAGGCCAAACCGTATGAAGTATCTGCCGCAGAAAAGAAGATGCCGCTATATGGAGAAAATGATCTTCAAAACAATAAAACTGAGATACTGTGGCCTCCACTAAACTATGTACCTTCTGTACCTTCTACTAAAATAGCAGTGCGCTATCCAAAAACATCTAAGGCTGAGGTTTGGCTTAACGGCGCAAGAGTGAGCATGCTCAATTATGACGGTAAAAACAGTTCGCCAAATCAGAGCATGGTAATTGACAGATATAGAGGTGTTGATCTATTAAACGGTGCCAACAAAATAGAGATCAAGCTATATGACATATCGGGTAAAATATATGATACTTTAACAAGAGAGATATATGTAGCCAATACTCCTGCTAAAATAGTATATATGCCAAAGCTCTCAAAGGCAGTAGCAGACGGTATCAACCCATGTATCATAGCAGTCAAGTTCCTAGATAGTGTCAACAAACCATTAAGACAAGGTATGATAGGAAGTTTTTCGGTCAGCGAGCCGTATCGTTCTATGAGCAGTGTTGAGCTGTTCAAAAATAATCCGCTTGCCTCTGCTATGCAGGTAACTAATACATACACAGTAGGTCCTGACGGTATAGCATATATTGCATTGCAGCCTACTACTCAGACAGGAGAAGTGACATTAAGTTTCAAACTGGCATACAAAGAAGATAATATTAAGGTATGGCTCAAACCAAGTATGCGTAAATGGATCATGGTCGGATTTGCAGAGGGAAGTGTAGGCTACAATACTCTCAAAAAACACGGTGAGTCATTGCATGATACAGAAGAAGGGGTAGTCCAAGAAGGGCAAATTTCATTTTTTGCCAAAGGCAGTATAAAGGCCAATTGGCTGCTTACTATGGCGTATGATACTAGAAGAGATACTGAAAATTCCAGATATTTTGGCGAGATAGATCCAAATACCTATTATACTATCTATAATGATGATACTACGCAAGCATATGATGCCGCAAGCCGTAAAAAACTTTATATTAAACTGGAAAATGATGAATTCAATATTCTTTTTGGTGATTTTAATACAGATTTTAGTGCTACCAAACTTACACAATACAGCCGTACATTCACTGGGCTCAAGAGCGAATACCATAGTGAACATATAGATGCCAAAGCCTTCGCGGCATATACGGACCAAGTTTTTCAAAGAGATGAGCTCAGAGGAGATGGGACATCCGGATTTTACTATCTCAAAAGCAAACCTGTCGTAGTAAATTCAGAAAAAATATCCATAGAAGTCAGAGACAGATATAGAAATGAGATAATCCTAAGTACAAAAGAGTTGCAAAGATTCAGAGATTATGAGATAGATTACAATTTAGGCAGGTTATATTTTAAACAGCCGATATATAGCGTAGATGAAGATTTCAATCCTATATACATAGTAGCCAAGTATGAGATAAAAGGGGATGGTTCAAAACATTATACTTATGGCGGCAGAGGAGCTGTGAAGTTAAAAGATGGTGACGTAGAAGTAGGCAGTACCTATGTGTCTGAAGACACAGGAACGGGCAAAAACGAGATGGCAGGAGTAGATACTACTGTCAAACTCGGAGCAGACACGACGCTCAAAGCTGAATATGCCAAAACCAAAACCACCAAAGACGGAGATGTAGTAAGGGGTGATGCCAAACTAGCAGAGGTTGAACATCTCTCAAACGGGCTTTATGCGAGAGGATACTATAGAGAGCAGGATAGCTCTTTTGGGCTCGGACAACTCTCAAACGAGCTTGGCGGAACTCGTAAAATAGGTATGGACGCTGTTAAAACATTTGATAATCGTGTAAGTCTCAAAGCCGCAGCATACAGAGATACCGAGTTACTCAGCGGCAAAAACCATGATGTAGCAGAATCAAGACTTCAAATTGATGAAACATTATGGAGCGCATATCTAGGCTATAGATATGCAGATGCCAGTGACACTGAAGCGGTCAATCAAATTTTGCTAGGAGGGTATCAAACTTTTTTTGATCAAAGACTCAAACTTTTAGCTTCCCATGATAGAGCATTGGGTGTTGATGAAGATGAGCTTTTCCCTACCAAGACAATGGTAGGGCTTGATTATGCACTTAGTCAATCAATAGATATATTCGGATCTTACGAGTGGGCAAAAAGTGATAAAAAAGATTACGAAATAGGGCGTGT
>Ga0172377_10007896_pt1 | contig 10920 bp, 7 predicted proteins | sample Pumphouse3metaG_FD_119749 | JGI IMG/M metagenome (GOLD analysis project Ga0172377, IMG submission 119749) | Leachate microbial communities from a municipal landfill in Southern Ontario, Canada - Pumphouse #3 metaG | ecosystem: Engineered > Solid waste > Landfill > Unclassified | place: Canada... | reverse complement strand
CTTTCTTCACGAACTGGTTTGTGGCGTCTCCCGACTGCTCGGCCATCTGCACTTCCTGCAAGATTGCCCTGCAGCGCAGAAGACACTCATCATACTGCCGCAGATTCCATGCTCCTCTGAGAAGAGACGAAGCAGCAACATCCAGTTCCTGACGCAGACGCGACGCGAGATACCAGCGCACGAGCATTTGGGATTTCCCTTCCCCGCCCGTGAATCCCCACCCCGGCCAGTTGACTGCGCGAATGCTCCGCTCCGCACTGTGGATTTCGTGAATGAGCTTGGTGAGAAGCACCCTCCGTACTGCAGCGGTTTTCTCATGACCGATCTCTCCCATCGCATTGAAGAGAATGAGTTCCTCGGATGGCTGCATATGAAAGACATATTCCGACACCACCGACCGCACCTCTGTGGCAGACGCCCGCCCACTCAACAGAGGATCGAGATCGAGCGTCTTCTGCCGACCTCGTTCGTCAACATACGAGAGAGTCGGAAGTTGACCGGCCCTTACGAGAGTCCTGCCGCGTTGGAGTAGGTCTGAATAGGCTTCGGCCAGGAGGAATTCCTGATTGAGGTTCACATTGAATCGCCCCTCCGACGACATGCGCATGAATGTCATTTGTTCGCGTACGCGTTCTTCTCGGGCACTTCCTTGGACAAAGGTGTTGTTCCTGATGTAACTCTCGAACATGCCCTGACGAGCTGCGGATGTGGCATCCTGTATCAGCGCAAATGCCTCGCGTTGATCGATCGCACTTGGAAAAGCAATACGCGGCTTCAGTGCGCCTCCGCCGCCTGCTTCCACCGCCTGGGAAACCGTGCGATCCAGCATGTGCTGCCTGAGGGAGGCACTGTCATTCTCGCGAGTCCAATCATCGGCGGTTCGCTGCCAGCCCGCTAGAATCTCGGCACGATCCTTGCTGTACTTAGCGGTAAAGATGACGGTTCCTGCAAGAACAGCTGTCGGAAGGAATCCTTCCGCAAGCATCGCCGCCGCCACTCCACCGGCTTCCAGCAATGTCGTATCACTCTGCGATTGATAGGTTTCCGCCAATGCCGGATTGGATTTGGCTCCTGTTGTTCTTTCCTCGTTCTGTTTGATTTCGAGGTAAGCCAGAGCCGGGATGGCGGCCCAAGCCGCCACGGTCAGCCCGCGTCCCGCCATGCGCACTCCCCGCACGTTTTCGAACGCTTTCAACCGTGCAAACTGGCGACCTACCACCGTTTCCTGCATCCACTGAGCAATGGCCCTCTCTCCGCGCAGATAGCGCATCCTGGTGAGTTCCTCCGCCACCCGAGAATTGCGCAGGGCATTCAGCCCTCGCGGGGCGGTCGGTTTGGCAGCCTCTTGAGCCGCCGCAGGCGTGGACATCGGCTTGGGAGCTTTGGGAGGGACGACGGACCCTTCGGGAGGAGGTTTGGGAGCCGTAGGACCGGTCGGCCGCTTGGGCGGGATCTGTTCCGGCGAACCTGGCTGTGGCTGCGGCGGTTTCTTCTTCCAATCCACGAGATCACGCACGGGCGGTCGGGTGGTCACCCCCGTCGGAGAGAGAGCGATACGGCCGACCCACTTGAGATCTCTACCCATTCTGCCAAATGTACGAAAGAACGGAGGATGAAGAGGACTCTTCCATTTTGCACGCGCCATGGCAGACGCGTACCAGACGACCAGCCACCACGGGACCGGCACCAGGTCTTTGGCATTGCCGTAGCCACGGCCTTCATCCAGACTGCGCTCAGCCGTCTCCTTCAACTTCGCATCCGCCCGGCCCGACACGACGAGGTACTCGTCCCAATTGCGGTCGATTTCGGCAATGGCAAAGAAGTAGAGCGACACGATCACCGGTTTTTTATTCTTGAGATCCGGATCGGCGAGGAGAGCGGCCGCATCGATCCTCCGCTCCACAAGTCCGCGGAACACCTCTTCATCGGGATCCACCTCCAGGAGGTCCAAGGGATGCTGGATGGCGCGCAGAGACCGCAGCAATGCCGCCCCCTCTTGGCACTTATTGATCTTGCCGATGATATCCCCGCGCTGCTGTTCGCAGATGGACATCGTGCTCTCCTGGCTCGTCTGGATCTCTTTCCACTGCTCGGGATTAATCGCAGCCCAATGCGCATCGTTATGGAAATCGAACGGCACTTCTTTGCCATCAATCCGCACTGTCTTCGGCAGATGCCATCCCTCCTGGATCTCTCGCATCACCTTGTCGGCCTCCTCCTTGAATGTTGTCTCAACAATGGGCGTGATATACGTGGTGGAGATACCGGTTTCCTTCTCGAATTTCCGCAGCGCGGCCGCGGCCGCCTGGCTGCTCAGGACCTTTGGAGCGGCACGTACCCGAACCATCGTGTCGATGAGTGGATACACTTTTGAGAGAAACTGCTTCTTGTGGACGTCCTCGACGTAGTACTTCCAGTCTTTCATGTTCAGGATCGAGAACGAAAACACCTGTTCGACGAGAGAGCGGTGGGCGTCGAATGTTTCAGCGGACTGATCGAAGAACTGGTCGATGGTCGCCCGCTGCTCCGGCAGCCGGCTCATCATGCGCGAAAACTCCAGCCCCGAAGCGGGTTCGACGGACGTTTCCGACCCGAACTTCTTGTTGAAGATGCCAGTATTCGTGTCCTCCAGGAACTGGATGATGGTTTCGCCCGAAAGACGCTTGAACGTCTCGCGTTCCCGGAAGAGCCACGCCCGTACGTCGCGTACGTTTTTCACGCGCGCATCGCGCTCTTCGCCTTTCTTGAGATCGAGGCCCAAACGGATCTCCTCATCAAGCGTCGCTTGGACGGCGCGATTGAGATAATCGACGCAGAAGACGTCCACCGGATTCTCCTCGGCATGCTCCGGGACAACACCGGGCACGCCCTTCTGGAAGGAGAGCAGCCACTCGAGTTGCAGATCCAGCGCCGTTTGGCACGCGATGTAATTCTGATCGGTCAGCACCTCTTGCCACGACCGCCGCGCAAGGGCGTCGGGGTCCAGGCTCAAATGCACGGGACGCGTCTCCTCACCGGCCTTGCCGGTCCGGCCGTCGACCGTCCGCGGCAAGCGCCGGACCGCTTCGTCCAGATCCGCGCGGGGAACCGGTTTTCCATCCTTGAGCCGATAGAGCAGCATGATGTAGTTCCCCAGCGCAACGAGTCCGTCCATGGCGCGGGCGCTCTCGGTCAAATGGGCATCCATGTTCTGCCGAAGATCTTCCGCCGGGGTGACGGCGATCCCCGCACGCCGCATCGCGTCCTCCACCGCTTTGAATTGCCGGAGTCGCTTCTCGTTATGCAGAGCAAGAGCCAGATGTCCCCGTTTCGCCACGATACGCAGTTCAAAAAACTGTTTCTCCTCGGTCGGCCGATCGCGCACGCTCTGCGCCAGACGCATGCGCTCGTCGAAGAGCGTACGGAACAGCGTCAGACGCTCGAAGCCTTGGAGGCTGCGGACCGAATCGATTTTCTTTCCAAGCGTTTCGCGGTCCACCACCCCCATCTCCTCCCCGGGACGCGCACCGGTCGCGATGACCGGGGTCGCCAAGGATTCCTGCTTTTCCGGAGTATCGGGACCGTGCACGGCCTGCAGGTACGCATCGACGGCATCCTGTCCGGCTGCATCGGTTCTGGCCTTCGGCATTTCGGCTTCGGACATGAATGGTGTGTGGGTGTGTGTTAGAGGGACACGATTACATCGTGTCCGGCAATCTCTTGAAGAGTTCCTCACCAGCCTTGCCGGTCGTGCCTTTGCTGAAGGCGAGGAAGGACTTCAAGTATTCGGCTGTCTTGCCGATGGCATTCCCCGCATTGGCGTTAGCCAAAGCCTGCAGGTAACCGAGGATCTTGGGCAGCTGCCATACCACAAGCCCGTAGGTCGCGAGGATGAGCAGGATGGTCAGAATAGGGTGACGGATCACGCCCTTGCCAAGACTCACGACGGAACGGACCGGCAACAGGAGCATCTTCTTGAAGAAACTCTCTTTCTTCTTCGCCTGTTCGGCATTCTCTCGGACGGTCATGAGTGCTTTGTCCGCGTTCCCATTGAGCGACGGATCAATCTGCTTCATGCGCTCGAGCAGTCGCTGTTTCCCCTCATCCGTTCGCGCGAGTTCGACGATCTGTTCCAGCTTCATCCCGAACAGACTCTCGATGCTCTCGCGGTCCTGCTTCACCCACTCGCTCAGGATCTCCGGGCGCGGTGCGGATGGCGAAAGGGGTGCAGCAGATGTCATGGATTAAGCAGGGGAACCATTGACCTCGGAAAGCATGGACCGGACCTGTGTGAGTGCGGACAGGAACTCCACATCTTCATCGGTCTTCGCGGATGGAAGAACGACGGCAATGAACCGGTTCAACGCCTCCACGCCGAGCGCGAAGAACATCTCAGAGAGCTCCTCTCGCGTAAAGGCCTGCTCCCGAAGGGAGGAGAGAACCTGCTCCCACTTGGAATCCTTCGTCTCGGCCAATCGTTCACACGCTGAGCGCAATTCCGCATTGGCAAAACTGGCCATGCCACGTCGGACGATGAGTTCCTCCGGATCTTCGGGGACGATCACTGCGGGCGTCACCGTCCACCCATCCCGAAGCTTCGCCGGAAGAGCTCCAAACGTCTTCTGCTCCTCTGCCGTCAGGAAGAGTGTATTCACTATTGTATTGTAGCAGAACCGCTCTTATCTGTTAAGAGAACGCGTCTGAGTGCCTGTTCCCCGTCCCGGAGAAGATCCAGAGCGGCGGGCACTGATACGGAAGACAGCATAGAGAGCTTGTCACCCTCCCTCTGGGACATGACTTCGAACGGGATGCCGAGCGCCAGAGCCGCCAATGCGCCGTGATAGCGCTGGGAGAAGACGAATGTAGCACCGCTCACGAGTGCAGCGAGAACATCGGCCGACCAGATCGGCACAATCGACTCGGATGGAACCGCAAGGGCATGAGCGAGTGCGCGGCAGACCGCCTGTTCCTCCCGATTGCCCGGCGCAAGGGAAAGAATCTGTATCTCTCCCCACACGCTCCTCTTCGAAAGCTCCACCGCACGCCCTATGAACGCGGCCGGAGAATTTTTGCGTGGAATAATCACGAGCAATTTTTGTGAACCAGTATTTTGTTTCTTCTCTTTGAATAGAGAAAAAATCGGATCGAATGTTAGAACAATATTTTTATTCAATCCCCATGCTGCAACGCGCCGTGCCGATGCGGCATCCCGCACACTCACGAAGGCGGCATGGATAACGACCCACCGCGCGCACCACTCCCCCACTCTCGTCCGAAACGGCCCGATCCCCTGAAAGGCCAGAATGATTTTCTTTCGAAAGAGCCACGATACGAACGCATGCCACCACCAGAGCAGGCAGGCACAAACGGATTCCGTATCGGTGAAAAGCGTCCCTCCCCCGAAGACCACGCCATTACAGGAATGCAGAACACCCAATGTCCTCCACCAGGGAGTCAGCAGGAGCGAACGCAGTCCTCCCGGCAGCCTTGGATACTCGGATAGCTGAGGGTGTGCCGACAGAACCCGCCACTCCATATCCGGGAATGCCCTGAGGAAATACTCCTTCAGCGCTTCGTCGCCGAAGTTCCCGGTGCCGTAGTTCCCGACGAGCACGTACCGCATGGCTGAAGTATACGGGAACGAAGGCAGGGAAGGCAGAGAAGTGTGAGAGGGCAGAGAAGAAAACATCAAATCACCAGAAGAGTTGTACCTCACTGCCTTCATTGCCCTCTCTGCCTTGGCTGACCTCACTCCGCCTTTTTCTCCTCCTTTGTCTGCGCCTCGGGTGCCGCGGCAATCGCGAATTCCTCGGCCGTGGTGAAGCGCTCGCTTAAGCGCGCGGACTTACCCAAGCGGCCACGCAGGAAGTTCAGCTTGGCCCGGCGCACCGTGGCAACCTTCTTCACATCAATTTTCTTGATTACAGGTGACGAAAGTGGAAAATTCTTCTCCACCCCCACCCCCGAAGCGATGCGACGCACCGTAATCGTGCGGTCCGTGGGAACGTGCCCGTTGTGCACGCCGATCACGAGTCCCTCGAAGATCTGAATGCGCGCCTTGCCTCCTTCTTCATCCTGAATCTGCTCGTGCACACGTACGGTATACCCGGGCTTGATCTCGGGGTGCTTGGATGAGAAGCGCTCTGCCTGCTCGTGGAGAATGCGATGAACCATGTCGAAAGCGCGGAAAGGCTACAGAGAAGTGCCGCCGATGTAAAGGAAATACACGACTGAATTCTTCAGTGTTAACAACCATCGCGAAGCGGTGGGTGCCTTCGGCGGGACCCACCGCTGGAGCGATACCGCTCAAGGGAAAAGAGAGTCCATGAGAGAAAAACCGCAGGTTTGTCTCTCATGAATTTATTTCTTCAACGCTTCCTCAATCTGCTTCTGCAAGGAGTTCGTGATGAGAAGATGGCGGGGATCGCTGAGAATCTCCGTCACAAAGCGGTCCTTCAGACTCAGGCGGTAGAGGAAATCGCCTTCCGAGAAAATGGAGTACTTCACGTTCTTGAGGCTCGGGTCCTGCAGCAGGAGCGCCTCGAGCATCTCCTTCTTCAGGTCTCCCACAATGAACAAATCGACCTTGCTCTCGGACCCGACGAACGTGCCGGCCAGCAGGATGAGCTTGATACCGGAGAGCTTCTTTAAGCTCGCCACGATAGGGCTCTCAGCCTGAATCTCTTTGGTGAAGATCCCGCGCAGTTCATGGAAGAGCGGAAAATCCGGATCCACGTGATAGTACTTCTTGCGGTTGCGATGGCGCGCGCGCACGAGTCCGATATGGCGCAGGTTCTCGAGCTCACGGCGAATCGAGTTGATCTGCTCGTGCAAAAGCCGCGTCAGTTCGCGAATGAAATATTCTTCCTCGGGATGGAGGAGGAATGTCGAGAGGAGCTTCACGCGCGTCTGCGAACTGAACAGTGCTTTGAGAATGACAGAGGACACGAGCACAAACAGTACTCATGAGTACATGGATAGTGCAAGAAAAGTGATCAGACAATTGATCTATCATTTTGTTCAAAAAGATGGCTTGATTTAGCCAAAACATTAATTATTGCCCCAAAATATCATCAATACATGAACACTAATTATACTCAACATTGAGGACATATTGTGTTCTAAGTATACTTTTCATCACGTTTCTCTCAGACACAACAAATATTGAAGACAATTGAGCAAAGGGGAAAAACGTGATAGAATACTTTGAATGCCCGCAAAAAGAAAAATCCTCTTCGGTGTGTTCTCACTGCTCTTCCTTGTCTGGATCACGAAGACAGACGGAATAGGGGCGCTCGGCCTGATCGAAACAGCCAGAGCTGCCGATGCCGTGGATCCCTTCTTCAATGCCATCAACCAGTTCTTCAGCTGGGTGGCCGTATTCGCACACTTTCTCATTTACGTCCTCACGGCCATCTGCGGGATGTTACTCGATCCCAGCTTCATGAACCTGCACACTGACTCGCAGTCCATGGGATCGGTGCTCATCCGCATCTGGCAGATCTCGCGCAATATCACGAATATACTCCTCGCGTTCCTCCTCATCATCGGAGCCGTGATGACAGTGGTCTTTGCGGCTGGCAGCTATGTGCAGCAGTATGCTGTGAAATTCGTCATCGCCGTCATTCTGGTCAATTTCTCGTGGTTCTTCCCGCGGGTGGTGCTGGATCTGGCCAACATCCTCACGGCAACGGTCTACTCACTCCCCAGTGCCATTAACGTTCCCTGCGTCGCACATCTGAAAGATGGCAAAATCGACAACACAGGGTGCAAAGTTGTCACGGGCTACGCGTTCTTTGAGAGCAAAGAAAAAGTTCCCGCCGGCATGACCTGCCCGATGTTCTTCGGCGGACAGAAAATCATCTGCATCCGGGAAGAGCCGCTCGAAGCCGGAGCCAATACGCCAAACGCCATCATGGGAGCTGTGGTCTACAACCACGCGCGGTTTAAATTCTACGAACAGGTGGTGAAACCAACCGACGATGATGCGCCGGGTGCCGGCACGTCATCGCTCTCACGCCTTCCACAGCTTCTGCTCTTCACGCTGCTGCTGTCGATCATGCTCTTCTTCAGTATCGCGCTGCTCTTCCCGCTCCTCGCACTGACGCTCGTCCTGCTCATCCGCATCCCCGTCATCTGGATCACAGTGGCCTTCATGCCGTTCATGTTCATCGGATACGTTGCAGGTGACACGGCCGCCCTCAAAGCCTTCAACCCCATGGAGATCTGGAACAAATTCCTGCATGCAGCATTCATCCCGGTGGTCACGGCAATCCCCTTCTCCATCGGCTTCATCATGATCAACGTGGCCATGGCCAATCCTCCACTCCAGAACGAAACCCTCACAAAAGAAATGGGCATACCCATGCTCCCCGGCGTGGTGACCCTGTGGCAGCTCATCTGGGTCGGCATGTCGATCGCCGTCGTGTGGATGGGGGCAAAGGCCGCATTCAAGATGGATACACTCTTCGAGAAGTTCGCCTCCCCCATCATGAGTGCCGGAGGCTCCGTCGGCAAACTGATGATGAAGCTACCACTCCTCCTGCCGCTGCCGCTGCCGGGGGCACCCGGTGCCTGGAAAGACCTGAACATCGGACAGGCGCTCAACATCGCCAAGGCGCCCGACCAGTTGCTCGCGCCCAAGTTCTACCTTCCGCCACTGGGCGGTGGGGCCGGCGCCGGAGCGGGCAGAGCGGTTGCCGTGAGCGGCACCGAAGCGACCCGGCGCCTCGAGGAACGTCTCGCGAAGAATAGCAACGAGGAGAAGGAATACCTGAACCGCATCAACCAGTCTCTTGAAAGGCTGCAGAGAACTTCGGACCCAGCAGAACAGCGAGCTGCGACACAGCAGCTCCGCACGCACATCAACGAAGTGCTCGCGCAAGAGAACAAGCAATTCACGGGGAGCACGGATGAGCTCAAGGATGTGGTGAAATCATTGCGCAGGAGCGCGAAATTGGGTGCACAAAAAATGACGATCGTGGACGTCGAAGACACGAAATTCAAAGACTGACCCTCATGCCCGAAGCCCCTCGCGCATCACAGGCTCCCCAGGAACATCGTGAACGCATCTCGGATGCCGAAGTCCGTCAGGCCCTCACGCGCAATGCTGCGGAGAATCGACCCACGGACGCGCGTGAGGCGGAACGCTGGAATGCCGGGAACAACCGTGACTATGATCTGCTGACCATGGCGGTCGCCATGCTCCCCCGTGAGGGGCGCATCCTGCAGCACGAGCTGGAGAAGATCAGAAAGAAGAGCGAAGCCCCTCATCTCGTCGAACGCCAGAAGAATGTACAGGCCGTCATCGGCGCGTACATGGAAGGGATGCACCGGAATCTCAAAGAATATTTTCTCGAGCCGAATTTCAGCGCGCGCTCACAGGAACACGCCAAAGACGTGCTGGGCAGGATCAGCAATATTTTCAACGAGGCGCAGCGGAAAGGACTGGTGACGGTCTGTGGCGGCCGCGTGTGCAACCGCTTCGGGTATGCAGAGGAATGGATCGAAAAGCTCACGGCCATGCGCTCCGGCGCAGACCTCACGCCGCGACAGAAAGCGATGATCCAGGAGGTCGAACGGTTCTTCCGGCAGGTGATCGCCAGTGATCCGGTGCCGGCACAGGCACGGAGGACCATGCGTCAGAAGCGCCCGGAATCCGCGGCGGTGCGGGAGGGCAAAGCAGCCCTCAAGATGCTCGGCATACTCGCCATGGCGGGGATGGCGCTGATCTCCGGCCTGCTCGATATAAAGAACAGGAAAATTTCCCCCTACACCCTGGCCTGGCTCGGACTCACCGGATGGTCCGCGGGATTCCTGAGGGGGCAGAGCGCGATCGTACGGGATCAGCTCGCATTCGTACCCTCCCAAGAGTGGGAACATCTCTGCCGGCAGCTCTCGATCAGAGGGCAGGATGGAGTGGATTTCATCGACTTCATTCAGAAGAAACACAGGGGGAAGGACGGGGCGAAGCTGCGGGCGCTCCTCAAGAAGGGTCAGCAGCAGAAAAAGGTGGATACGAAGGAGTACATCAAGCTGCTCGTGGGCGAAACGCCGCAGGGGCCTGAAGCACTGATGGAGGCGAAACTGAAAACACTCTCGCCGGAACAACTCTACGCGCTCTGCCTACATCTCACCTCGGTGACGAATGCACGGGCGAACGCCCTCATTCGCGATTTCGTGCGGAACGACGTAAACAGCAGGTCGGTGGAGCCGGACATGGCAGCACTCAGGAAACCTCCTTCCGCTTCAACTCCTTCAGGAACACCTCCATCTGGTCTCCTTCCAGGATAGGAACGGTCGATTCCACGCGCATCCCGCACTCGGTCCCCTCCTTGGCTTCTTTGATATCGCTGTCGCCTTTGCGCAATGACAGGATGCGACCGGTGCCCACCTGCGCACCTGCGCGTTGAATGCGGAAGGGAAGGCGCTTGAAAACACCATCCGTCACACGTCCGCCCACGATCTGCTCACTCTTCTTCGTGAGGAAGACCTGCAGCACCTGCAGGTGACCGACGATCTTCTCCGTGTCCACCGGTTCCACGAGACCTTTCAGGAGTCCCTCGATATCCTCGAGCAACGCATAGATCACCTCGTATTCACGCACGTTCACGCCTTCGCGCTCTGCAATGGCACGCGCACCCGTGGGAACGGGGACATGAAAAGCGATCACGATGCCCTCGCTGGCCGCGGCCATCGAGACATCACTGTCTGTTACAGCACCGACGGAGCCATGGATGATTTTCACGGTGACGGTCTCGGTCGTGAGTTTGGCGAGAGCCTCCTTCAGCGCCTCGAGTGATCCTTGGGCATCCGCCTTGAGCACGATCTTGAGCTGTGTGAGCTTGCCCTCCGAGAGACGCGACACCAGATCCACGAACCGCTGTGTTTGCTTCAGGTTTCGCTGTTCCTCCACCTGAGCCAGAAGATCGCGTGCCTGCT
>Ga0172377_10007894_pt1 | contig 10921 bp, 9 predicted proteins | sample Pumphouse3metaG_FD_119749 | JGI IMG/M metagenome (GOLD analysis project Ga0172377, IMG submission 119749) | Leachate microbial communities from a municipal landfill in Southern Ontario, Canada - Pumphouse #3 metaG | ecosystem: Engineered > Solid waste > Landfill > Unclassified | place: Canada... | reverse complement strand
AAATTAATGATTATTGTATACTATCTAACCATTTGCATATATTCTTACAGAATCTTATATTTGATAAAACTAATCTGTAAAAAAATATAATAATAACAACTCCGCCTTATGAAAAATAAATTGAAGAAACTACTGTTTATAGTATCATTATTATTTGCAGGGAATACATTTGCACAAAATCCGGTAAATGTTGTCCCTTATCCTCAAAAGGTAAACGGCACCTCATCCAGCTATTCTTTTAAAGAAAATTACAAAGTACAAAGTGAAAAAACTCTTAATTATCTTGCCGGTCTCTTGATTAATGACACTTATGTCCTGACTAAAATAAAAGGTCAGACAGTAAAAAAAGGAGGAAATATTATATTGAAAACTGACAAGCAACTATCTGATGAAAGCTATCGATTAAATATAAGCAACAATAAAATTGTACTAACCGGCAAAGACTATAATTCCGTTGCAATGGGAGTAACCACCCTGTTACAGCTTATTAAAACCAATGACAATAATTTTACAATCCCATGTTGCAATATAGAAGATAAACCTAATGTAGGCTACAGGGGCTTAATGATAGATATTGCACGTCAATGGGTTGAATTCCAGTCCTTAAAACAATATGTAGATTTGTGTCGCTGGTATAAAATTAAATATTTACACATTCATTTTTGTGATGATCAGAGTTTCACTTTCCCTTCAAAAGCATTTCCCAGACTCACCACTAAAGGAAGAAATTATACTATTGAAGAGTTAAAAGATTTAGAAAAATATGCCGTGCTTAACGGAATAATTATTATTCCCGAATTGGATGTTCCGGGACATTCGTCATGTATGCGTAAAGCAATGCCTGAACTCTTTGGAAAAAACGAACTATCCTTAATAGATATAACTAAACCGGAAGTAATAAAAGCCGTACAGACAATAATAAAAGAGATGATTGATGTATTTAACACTTCCCCTTATTTTCATATTGGGGGAGATGAATGTAACTTAAAATCCTTTGCCGGTGAAGATCATGTAAAAAAATATATAAAAGAAAATGACTTTGACAATGCACATGATGTCTATTTAAATTTCATAGTAAAGATGAATGACTTTATAAAAAAATGTGGCAAAAAAACTTTAATGTGGGAAAGTTTCTCTGGTAAAGGAAGTCGTAAAGTACAGATTCCTGATGATATTACAATTTTTTCATGGGAAACTTATTATCAACGTCCCGATAGTCTGATAAAGAATGGTTATACAATAATTAATGCTTCATGGAAACCAAATTATACCACACCGGGATTGCGTTGGACTCAAAAAGCTATATACAATTGGAATCTCCGGAGATGGGAACATTTTTGGGTGAAGGCTCCTTCTCATAACCCAATACAACTCAATAGCAATAATTCAATAATCGGGGGACAAATGTGTGCCTGGGAACAAACTGATTATGAATTAATGGCAACATTATACAGCAGAGTCCCTGCAATAAGTGAAGGTATGTGGAATGACAATAATAAACGTCCATATAGTGATTTTACAAAAAGATATAAATCAACCGACACCAAATTAAGGAGACTCTTATTCCCTGTAACAGAAAAACGCAGCGGATTTAAGTCAGAAGATAGTTATTCTTTAGATCACAACCGCATAAACAATTTCGGAGATACAGCAGAGATAGAAATGACTCCTGATTTTAAAGATTATGTTATTAGATATACTACTGATAATTCAATGCCATGTATTAATTCTCCTGTTTTAAGTGGAAAACTTATACTAAAATCAAATAAAGATATTAAGTACGCTGTATTTAATAAATTTAATAATATAATAGGATATAAAAGTATAAAATATGTATTATCTCCTCTGGAAGTAGCACACCGGGGCCAGATTTGTATAGTAAGTAACAGGAACATACTTTCGGACAATGAACAATTTATTGATAAATTGACGATCATCATAAGTAACCTGAAAAAAGGTAGTGAAATAAGATATACTATTGACGGTAAAAATCCAGGTGTCCTGTCAAAATTATATAAATGCGGGGTAAATATAAATAAATCACTTTCCTTTAAGGCTCAATGTTTTGTAAACGGGAAACCTTTCGGAAAAATGTATGAATGTAATTATACAAAGAAGTAATTTTTAAGATAACATAACACGGAAGAGTTCTGGCTGCGATTTCAAATCCGTGACAATAAAAAGATAGTTTGCCATATAAATGATAGGTATCCCTAAATTTTTTTAGCTGATTTTTTAAACATTTTATATATAACTATCTTTTATAAGTTAAATATAACGACATATAATCTATTGACTAACAAATAATTATTTTACAATTTTATAGTAAATATTTTAATAAAAAATTATATATATTTCCTTATCCTATTTTTAGTAGCGGGTTCAATTATAATAAAATTAATACGAATAAATAAAGTATCATTTATGTATAAATTAGTTATCCTTATAATCGCTAACATAATAAGTTTATCAATTTTTGCTCAAGACGTCACATGGGAAACAAAAAGAATTACAGCAACAGAATTACAAAATGAATCCAATACATGGGTAAATTTTATGAAAGACGTAGAATTAAAATCTGTCCCCAATAAAGCCATAGCCCAAATTGCCTGCGATTCGAAATACTGGCTTTGGATAAACGGCGAAATTATAGTTTTTGAAGGAGAATTAAAACGTGGTCCTACCCCTGATGATACTTATTACGATAAAATAGATATTGCCCCTTTTCTAAAAAAATGGTATTCATGAATATGAAAACAACATAGAAATTCCTTCTTAAGAAACAGGTGCATGGATAGAATTTAAATTACCATATAATTGCCAGGTAACACCTATTCTAGACATTGATGCACCTGCGGGTTTACTAATTAAAATACAAACCGACAATACTGATTATATGGGTTGGGATGTTGCATCCGTGCGTGCTGAATACGTTACAAAAAAAGGTCCGCAAAAATATGAATCATTAGGATGGATGAACGGTCATATAATGAAATACGGAATACCCAAAGAAGTGAAAATTAATTCCATAAAATACCGGGAGACAGGTTTTAACTGCGAGTTTACCGGATTTTTTAAATGCAGTGACAAATATTATGAAAAACTCTGGCAAAAAGCTGTCCGCACACTTTATGTAACAATGCGTGATACCTACATGGACTGCCCGGATCGTGAACGTGCGCAGTGGTGGGGAGATATTGTAAATTAAAGTGGGGAATCTTTTTATGCGCTAAGTCCTTCAGCAGCAATAATTACAAAAAGGGAATTCTGGAATTGATAAGCTGGCAACGCGAAGACGGTACAATTTTCGCTCCCATTCCTGCAGGTAACTGGAACACGGAACTTCCGGGACAAATGTTGGCAAGTAAAGGTTGTTTTAGCTTTTGGAATTATTACATGAATACAGGAGACAAGGAAACCATTTCAAAAGTTTACAACGGAGTAAAGAAATATCTTAATGTATGGAAATTAAAGTCTGACGGCACATTAGTACATCGTGAAGGAGGCTGGTACTGGGGCGACTGGGGCAAAAAAATAGACAAACAATTGCTATTTAATGCGTGGTACTATCTTGCTTTAAAAGGATATTATAACATGTCTGAAATGCTGGGAAAGGATGTCGAAGCACAACAGACTAAAAAAGATATGGAATCTTTTAAGTAAGCATTTAATATTATATTTTGGGATGGAAATGGTTATCGGACAAAAGAATATGAGGGGGAATATGATGACCGTGCCCAGGCTCTGGCTGTAGTTTCAGGTTTAGCTAATAATAATAAATATAAAGAACTTCTTAATATTTTTAAAAGCTCATATCTTGCAAGTCCTTATATGGAAAAATTTGTTATTGAAGAATTATTTATAATGAATGAACCTGAAGTTGGACTGGAGCGTATGAAAAAACGCTACTACGGAATGGTTGATGTTTCACAGTGGACAACCCTTTCTGAAATTTTTGGCGATGGTATTGACAATGCCGGGACCGGAAGTAATAATCATGCCTGGAGCGGAGGAGGAATAACCATTTTAGCACAATATGTCTGTGGCCTTTATCCCATAGAACCGGCATGGAAATCTTTCATGGTAAAACCACAATTAGGCGAACTTGAATATGCAGAAACCGGAAACGAAACTATATCAGGGAAAATCGCAGTTAAAATAACCAGAGTAAAATCAGGAATGGATATTGTTTTAACTGTACCAAAAAGCAGTGAGGCAGTTGTATATATTACTAAAAAAAATAAAAAAGTAACAATTAATGGGGAAAAGGCTACATCAAATGGGAAAGATGGAAATTTCATGCTTTACCGGGTAAAAAGTGGAAATTTCAATATTATTGCCAGATAAAAATAATTATATCCTTTTCTCAGAAGTCTTTCCTTTATTAAATAGGCTCCATGTATCCCTTTTCAATCCACATCTTAAGCCTTATATCTTCTTTCTATAGTCAGCATAGCTTTTGTCCTGGCTTTCATAAAATTGGAACTAACGATGGAATACTCTTGCTTTATTCCATCACGTCCTGCCATCATAGTGTACCCGGGACTTTCACCTCAGAGAAATCAGTTCGTGCCAGGCGAACCCTAAAGAAGTCCATATCATAAAAATGATATGGACTTCTTGTTGCTTAAAGATAATAACGGATAAATCCGATTTTACCTTAAAATCTATTAATATTGTTTTTTTGGACGTGCTTCGTTAACTGCGATTTCTCTGTCACCTACAGTAGTGCCATTCAACTTATCAATAGCTGCTTTAGCTTCATCATCATTGTTCATGACAATAAATCCGAATCCTTTACTTCTTTGAGTGTATTTATCCGTTACAATTTTTACTTCTTCAACGGTACCACACTCTTCGAAGACACCTTTCAGGTCATCTTCGGTTACCTTGTAATCAAGGTTTCCAACATAAATATTCATTTCTAAAAAATTAAAGGCTTTTAGAACATTCTTTTTAAAAATCTAAATGCCCGATTATTAATTATAACGGTTATAATAATGAAAAAATGTAATTCCATCTTTTATACCGTTACTTAATGTAAACTTACAACTTTTTTTATTAAAACTTAAGATAAATTTTGAAAAGAAATTATGAATATTATTATAAAGATTAGAATATATCTTTATATTTTCTTGTTTCTCTTAACTAACGGGAAAGATATTCCCATAAATAGATTAGCTACATTGTTTTTTACAGGTACATACTGAGGTGTTACTTTATATGGCATAAAATCGGTACCTGCAAAAATATTTATCCATGAAGGACAAAAATTCAATGCTAAACCCATAGTACCTGTTTCAGATTCTATTAAAGAATAACTGGCGGTAGCATATATCCAGGAAAATGGATGAAAATTGCAGGATATTGTAATTTCTTTAATAAAGTTTTCATAATAATTTCTGGAAGAATAGAGTATACCGGCAGTAACTTTATCACTGAATACTTTATATTCTATACCACAATTAATAGCTGTTGGAAGAGATCTTGTTCTTTCTTCGGATTCTGCTTTTTTGTAACTTATTACATCATTAAGATCAAAAGTTTCATCTTCGTTGAGGTTTATGCCGCTAAATGAATAATTAGTATTGGCTGTTCCTGCGATATCATATTCTTTTTTATAATTAAGTTTACCTAAATCTAAGATAGCAAATGAGACTTTAATTTTTTCGTTTATCTTATATTCAGCACCAATATCAATTCCCATGCCGTAACCAATAGAGCTATTGTTTCCGTCAAAGTTTAAATCGTCTATAGTCTCCTTATTATCTCTCGTTTCATATTCTGCTTCCATATTTATACCGGTAGCATGAAAATCCCCATCTCCCTGTGCACTCCATTTATCATCACTTAATTCAAGTCTTAAATTATCGAATTTCATATTGACATCAGCAATAGGTTTGAGATATTTGACTTTTACGCCTACTTTTAATTTAGAATTGATGTTTCTCGAATAGCCTAATGATAGATCAGCATAACTGATTTCACTGGACTGTAAGTTTTTAAAATCATATGTATTTACCTGACCGTTTTCTCCTGAACTTCCATTTTTCATAAAATCAAAAAAGCTGTAAGGTAAAGTACCATTGAACATTGATTTTATCCCCAGATTAATACTCCAGAAATTTTGTTTTTTTGTAAACCATCCAAAACCTAAAAGATCTCCTCTAAATGAAAGATTGAATTTGTTTTTATTTTCCAGTGAGTTTAGAAATTCATCTCCGTTTATTCTGCTGTCCAATACAGAAACACAGCCACCTTCTCCGTCAGGATTAGGATAAATAACCTTATCTAATGACAAAGAGCTGGAACTGAAATTCCCCCCTATTCCTCCTAAACCAATAATTTTGACAAACCCCCTGTCAGGCTGAAAGGCAGGGTTCATGTCTAACCTGACAGTTGATGATTTCATAAAATAAGAGGACCTTAGATCTTGTGAATAAGAAAATAATGGTAATAATATTATGGATATAAATAATAGTTTTTTCATAGTAATGTATTAGGATTATTTTTTTGAATTATATTAAAAAGAAAGACCACCATCTTTTTTTAAAGATAACTTTATTTTAAACAGCTCATTTGGATCTATTTCAAGACTAACAATTTTAGGCTCATTTAGTTGTTCAAAATCGATTTTTATATCACTTGCGCTGTTTAGATTTGCTATAACCTTAGAGTTGATATTATAAGATAATATACCTTCTTCACCGCTTATTATTTCCATGTCCGACATTAACGATTTTCCGTTTACCGTTAATTCGTTCCCGTTTTCATCCAATAATTTAATATTCATTTTTAACTTGACATTGGCAGGTAATCCGTTCGTAACTTTTGCTATCATAGTGATTTTTTCATAATCATCACCAATCCATTTTGTTACGTCATCTCCGAGTCCGGATTCTACATCATATGTTTTATCAAAGGTTTCAGGAATTAATACTTTATCATCAGATCCTACATTGTCAAAATCAAATAACTCCTCTACTTTAATATCCACATTTGCTACTGGCACGACAAAACTTTCTCCAACTTGATTGTTGTCATCATTAATATCAGATAAATCATAATTGTTATCAACGCACGATATTAAAGGAATAAGTATAAATAAAAACAAATAGATTTTTTTCATATTAACAGGTTTAAAAAAAATTAAATAATAATTACCAAAACAAAGATATAAAAAAATAATAATTAATTTACTTTAATCCATCTTTTATGTATACTGTTCCAGTTATTCAATGAGATTATACAAATAAGATGAGAAAAAACGTAGTTAATAAAAACCCGAAATTAAAACGAATACTGATAAATTACGCAGCACCCTGCAACCAAATTAAGATAAAAAATGACTGACTTCTCAAATAAACAAAAAATGGTATCTTTACAATTACAATTTACAATTATAATGTATGAGCAGAAAATAATCTGATTTTTAAGATTATTACTTTTCAAATGCTTAAAATTAAGCATATATGTTATTGTTATTAAGTAATAAAAATAAAATTATGCATAAATTATTAAGTTTTGCTATCGTTTCTCTGTTATTTAGTTTTTGCTGTGTTGCAAATGAAATTGTCCCTGATGACACGCTATTATATAAGCAGACTAAACAAGGAGATTTAAATCTTTATGTATTTTACCCAAACGGAAAGAAAGCAGGAGTTGACAGAGCTGTTATTGTATTTTTCTTTGGTGGCGGATGGGTAGGTGGTACACCAAAACAATTTTATCAGCAATGTAAATTTTATGCTTCACACGGTATAGTAGCTATTTCTGCTGATTACCGTACTAAAAGCAGAAATAATACTACCCCTTTTGAATGCGTAAAAGACGGAAAATCAGCTATACGCTGGGTAAGAAGTCATTCGAAAACTTTAGGCATAAATCCTGATAAAATAATCGCCAGTGGCGGCTCTGCAGGTGGTCATATAGCTGCATGTACTGCTTTAATAAAAGGTTATGAAGAAGATGGAGAAATTTTATCTGTTTCTTCTGTACCTAATGCCTTAGTACTTTTTAATCCGGTACTGGATACAACTGAAAAAGGTTACGGAGCCAGTAAGGTAAAGGAAAAAGAAACATGTATATCTCCTAATAATCATATAAGACCAAACCTGCCTCCTACTATTTTATTCCATGGTACATCAGATCATACAGTACCATTTACAAATGCCACTTTCTTTGAGAAAAAAATGCAAAAAGCAGGGAATATTTGTAAGCTTGTTTCTACAAAAGGCGCTGATCATGGATTTTTTAACGGTTCGTATTTCCGTCCTAAAAATGGGGATAAAAATTTTAACCAGACCATAAAGGAATCTTATAAGTTTCTTCGTCGCAATCTTTTGAAATAAATTTCAGATAATATAAAAATTTTATTAAACGAATATGCAAAAAAGTCTTTTCACAGAACAAAAATAATTCGTCAGGATATTGTGAGATGGTCAGGAAAATCAGAAAAATCAAATAAATCACTGATTTTAATTTATTTTGACGAAGGTTTTATAGTTTTTTCATGTCTTATAGAGAAATAAGTCTGGTTACAGATTTTATTTTTTTCTATAAACTAATATTTAGCAATAAATAAAAAGGATTGATATGAAAATGAATAGTAAAGTATTCCTGGCAGGCTTTCTGGGATTTTTTTTGTCGCTATGTTTCTCATCTTGTAGCAACAGAAACGATGGAATAACCAAAGATGCAGATGAAATAGTAGCATTGGATGATAATATTGAAGATGAAGATTACTCAGACTGGACAGTAGAAACTCATAGTAATGATGTAAATCCTAATTATGATGTTGTCTTTGATGATAAAAGTGTAATGTGTATTGGTATAGTCATCGACAATGATAAATGGAAATCTATGCAGAATAACTTAGCCTCAATTTTTGGAAGTTCTTCAGGTGGGCAGATGAAACCGGGCGTAGGCGGAATACCTGGTGGCGGGAACAATAATAATACCGGTGCTGACGGTTTTACACAAAATTCATCATATGAGGATCCCGAATGGCAGGATTGCTCAATTTATTACTACAATATAACAGATACTATAGAGTGGTATCATGTGGGGGTGAGGTATAAAGGGAATTCAAGCCTTAAAAATGCTTATCAGTCAGGATCTACAAAACTTTCTTTTAAACTGGATTTTGATCAGTATGAAGAGGATTATCCCGATCTGAAAAATCAGCGGTTTTATGGATTTAAGCAGCTAAATCTCAGCAATAATTTTTTGGATAATTCCTGTATGAGAGAAAAGGTTGTAGCTGATTTGTTTCGTTCTTTCGGCGTACCGGCCTCCCATACCCGTTTTTGTGCTCTTTATGTAGATCACGGATATGGCAAGGAGTTCTATGGAGTATATACCATAGTAGAAGAAGTTGATGATACAGTTTTAAAAGACCAGTTTAAAAATGAGAATGGCAATCTTTATAAACCGGAAGGTGATGCTGCAAGCTTTGGAGAAGGGACATATGATAAAGATGAACTGGTTAAAAAAAACAACGAAGATGAAGCTGATTATACAGATGTTTCGAATCTTTATAAAGTACTTAACGAAAATGCTACCCGTACCAGCGACACAACTGCATGGTGTTCTAATCTTGAAAAAGTTCTTAATGTACCGGAATTTATAAAATGGCTGGCAGCAAATACTGTTATTCAGAATTGGGATACCTATGGTAATATGACTCACAATTACTATATGTACAATAATGAAGATACCGGTCTTCTTAACTGGATACCATGGGATAACAATGAAGCCATTAGTGAGGAGAAAAATCCTTTAAGTATATCTCTTTCAGAGGTTACAGACATCTGGCCACTTATTAATTATCTAATGAAAATAAATAAATATAAGGCTGAATACAAAAAAGATCTACAAGAATTCGTTGATGAGACCTATACCTCATCGTCCATGAATTCTTTGTATGATACGTACTATAATCTACTAAAAAGTTACGCTTCGGAGGAAGGTAATTCCCAGTTCTTCAGTGCAGTTTCCACTTTGAGAAACCATGTTTCAAAAAGAGCAACGGCAGTTGCAGATTACTTGACAGATTAAAATACATACAATCTTTATAATAACACCTTTAAACATAAATTTATTATAACTCAGTCTCACAGTTTTTAAAGCTTTTATTGATTATATGCCCTAAATCTACCTGACGTACTTAAAGATTCCGACGAATTTTATTAAAGGACAAAAGAATCATTTGCAATTCAAAAAAAAGAATATGTTCTTTAAAAATTGTTAAATGAATTTGAAAAAAGAAAACAAAAATGTTGAAAATTTAAATATAAAGTACAACGAATAATATCAAGTAAGTTTCAAAACCCATTAACAGAAGAAACTCACGCAGATGATTGTTTTATTAGCGTAAAAGAAACTAATATAAAACTAATAAATGACTGGGTTATCAACCATTAAAAAACCCTTTTTAAATCTGGTACAAGTTGAATCCGACAGAAATTTACAAAATACTATAATAAACTTTACAGGATGGCTAATGGGCATACGCCACCACGTAAAAACACCTGTAATTATACATAAGATCTTTTTAATAGTTCAACCGATATTTTATGAAAGAGGGGGATTTTTGAGAATCTACTTCAAATAATGGAAAATGAAAAACCTGATAAAAACAAAAAATAATTTATTTGTTAATTGTCTGATTCAATTTTTTAATAAGATAAGCGCTACATAAAAATACATCCATAAATAAAAAAACATAACTTCACGATAAATTTCAATCATCACTTATATCCCGATACATAATAAAAAAACATATGTTTTATATTACTGTTGTACGTAATGCTTGCGCATAACTCTGATTTTCAATAACATAGCACGTTTAATTATGGAAGAAATTAAACTTAACAAAGAAGATTTCAAGTTATTTGATCAAGATGACCAGTTTGGCTTT
>Ga0172377_10007890_pt1 | contig 10922 bp, 7 predicted proteins | sample Pumphouse3metaG_FD_119749 | JGI IMG/M metagenome (GOLD analysis project Ga0172377, IMG submission 119749) | Leachate microbial communities from a municipal landfill in Southern Ontario, Canada - Pumphouse #3 metaG | ecosystem: Engineered > Solid waste > Landfill > Unclassified | place: Canada... | reverse complement strand
TGAATACTACTGTATTCGGTTCTTTTTTAGCCATTTTTAAAATCCTCTTTCTAGGTAAGTATCAAGTATAAGCTGGGCAGCCATTTTATCAATGACTTTTTTTCTCTTTTTGCGAGACATGTCTCCTTCAAGCAAGCGTCTTGTCGCTTGTTTGGTTGTCCATCTTTCATCGACTAGTACAACTTGTATGCCTTCAATTTCATTCTCTATCATCTCTTTGAAACCTCTAGCATTTGTACTCATCTCAGATTCAGTACCCGACATGTTTAAAGGCAAGCCTAATGCGATTACCTCTATACGCTCAAGTTTAACAATTCTAACAACTTCTTGTAAAGCGATATGCCACTCTCTGTCTTCAAAGCGGAATTCTTCGTAACCTGTAGAAATAATACCGGTTCTAGATATAGCCACACCAAGTGTAACAGTTCCTAAGTCTAATCCTAATACTCTAGACATTAATAATCTCCTTTATGTTAGAAATAGTCTCATCAACCTTGCTAGCGTCACCAAATCCACCAAATGCCATATCGGGTTTTCCGCCACCGGAACCTTTGAGGTTCGATGCGATTGCTCTTACGAGTAATCCGGCCTTGTATTTAGTTTGAGCTGTCTTGCCAAGAGCAACAGCCAAGCTGTTTTTCTTGCTCTTAAGGTTGAATATGATAGCGATTGCGCTGTCATCTTTCGTTATTTCTTTAAGCGTGTCTACTTCTTGATCGTGCGTAAAGTTATTTACCTTTAAAGGATATATCTTTAATCCATCAAACTCAACAAATATCGCTTTTGCCGATGAAATTTTAGCGGAAACTATCTTTCCTTCCAACTCCTCGATTCGGCGAAGCAATTCTTGCTTTTCTTTGAACAGCGAACGCAATTTAGGCATGACTTCCTTATCGGATTTTACGCCTGTTATTGAAGCGACATCACTGAGTTCATTTTGTCGTTCTTTCAAATATTCATAAGCGGCTCTGCCGGTATAACCGACGATACGTCTGACGCCTGCAGCTACTGCAGTTTCAGTGGCAATTACGAATAATCCGATGTCTTTTGAATTGGAAACGTGTGTGCCTGCGCAGAATTCTTTGGACACTTCTCCAAATTCAACAACGCGAACTTTATCTCCGTATTTTTCACTGAATAAGGCCATAGCTCCGGTCTTTTTAGCATCTTCTTTTTTAAGTATTTCCGTGACGCAAGGTATGGATTGCTCGATGTAATCGTTGACATCCCTCTCGATGCGCTTCAATTCATCATCGGTCAATTTTCTGTCTAATGTGAAATCGAATCTCATCTCATTTTCGTTGACGAACGAACCCGCTTGATGAACATCTTTGGACACTTCTTTTTGCAAAGCCGATTGAAGCAAGTGACAAGAAGAGTGATTTTTACGGATGATATTTCGGCGGTTCGAATCGATTTTTACCTCGAATTCATCTCCGATTTTTACGCTGCCGTAAAGCACTTCAACGTGGTGCAAGAATTGCTTGTTAGGAGCTTTTTGAACGTCGATAACTTTTAATTGAGTTTCTTTGTTTTGCATTGTGCCTTGATCGGCAACTTGACCGCCTGATTCAGCGTAGAAACAGGTTTTTTCAAGTGCGATATCACCTTCGTCTTCCAAGGTATCTACCTCTTTGCCATCCTTAAATATTCCTATAACTTTTGAAGTGATTTCGTCCGAATCGTAGGTGAATGTAGAAGGTTTATCAAACTTCATCAAATCTTCAGATTGAGATGAGAAGGACACTCTATTTCCTCTGGCATCACGAGCGCGTTGACGCTGAGCCTTGAGTTCTTTTTCGTATTCTGCAACGTCGACTTTAACGCCTTGTTCTCCGCATATTTCTTCGGTTAATTCTATCGGGAAACCGTAGGTGTCGGACAATCTAAAGGCATCCTCACCAGAGAGCATTCCTTCGCTGTTTTTGATGTATTTACGCAAGATATTTTCACCTGAGTGCAATGTCTTTGCGAATTTATTTTCTTCGGATAGAACCATCTTCTTAACTTTTTCTCTGCTGTTTTTCAAGTAGGGGTAAAAGTAGTCCATATTGTCTATAACTACATCAACCAGTTCGGAGAGACTTCCTGTAGGTAGTCCCAGTTGATTGGCGTAGCGCACAGCGCGTCTAACCAAACGTCTAAGGACGTAACCGCGTCCTTCGTTTGAGAATACAGCACCGTCAGATAGAGCGAACGTTACCGAGCGAACGTGGTCGGCAATAACTCTATATGCGAGTTTGTTGTCACCGTCGTAAGGCATGTTGTCAGCTTTTGATTCTATCCAAGAAATGATGGGGGTGAATAGATCGGTATCAAAGTTAGTGTCAACACCTTGAATGATGCAGGCGAATCTTTCCAAACCAGCACCGGTATCGATGTTCTTTTGCGGAAGTTCTTTGTAGTCTTTTCTCTTGAGTTTGGGATCAGCGTTAAACTGAGAGAATACGATGTTCCAAAGTTCGACATAACGCTCGTTATCTTCATCATTTTTGAGCATTGTAATTCCGCGTTTTTGAGGATCGTAACCTTCTCCTCTATCGAAGTACACTTCGGTATCAGGACCGCAAGGACCCTGTCCTATCTCCCAAAAATTTGTCTCTAAGGGAATCATGTGATCCTCAGCTATACCACTTTTAATCCACAAATTCTTCGTCTCTAAATCCTTAGGATAGTACGAAACGTAGAGTTTTTCAGCGGGAAATCCAAAGTATTTGTCGTCCATCAACAACTCGGCAGCCCACGGTATTATTTCAGTTCTGAAATAATCTCCGATTGAAAAGTTCCCAAGCATTTCGAAGAAAGTTTGGTGTCTTGCTGTGTGGCCAACATTTTCAATGTCGTTTGTTCTGATACATTTTTGCGCATTGGTTATGCGAGTGTGTTCAGGTCTTTTAGATCCGTCAAAATATTTTTTTAGCGCAGCGACACCAGCGTTGATCCACAATAAAGTAGGATCGTTTTGCGGCAGCAGTGAAGCTGAGGGTTCGATGTAGTGACCTTTTGACTTAAAAAAGTTTAACCAGGTATCTCTGATTTCATCCGAGCTCATTTTTCTCATATGTTTTTTCCTCCAAATAAAAAAGCACCTATTCTAGGAACGGGGCTTTTTTCCCGCGGTACCATCCTAGTTCACTATTCGTGCGCTTATTTGTTTTTTATCTCGTACGCCGATAACGCGGTTCCTCAACGAGTGGCCCAGGAATTTCTCCCTTTCTTTCGCTTTCATCAGAACATTTATAGTTTAGTCTACCTTTTGTATTAATACAAGTAAAAACCCGACTAAACAAACTTTCAGTCGGGTTAAAATTTTTATCTAGCTTTTGAACAAATCAACTTATTTTTGTTCAGCAACAACAGTCTCTTCTTTGACGGTCTTGGGTAAATCGTCGGAACCCTTGTATAAAATCTTCAAGAAGATAGGAGTGAGAAGTGAAGTTAAGATGATAAGAACTAAAGCAAAGGGCATAATACTCGCACTTACAAGTCCGCTATCAATACCTTTTTTAGCACAAACAATAACAACTTCAGCTCTGGCCATCATGCCAACGCCAACTCTGAGTGCGTCCTTAACTTTAAACTTACATATAACGCTACCAATGCCGGCACCTATAACCTTAGAAATAATACCGAAGAAGACCCACACGACACCAAACCAAATGAAGGTAGAATCAATTGTCATAGCGTCACCGTTGTACATCATTAAAGCAATTGAGGCAAAGAAGATGGGTACGAAGAATGTTTGACCGATTGCATCAGCCTTAGTATCAATGTAAGATTTACAACTATTAGTAGATTCAGAAATGATCAAACCAGCGACGTATGCGCCAGTAATATCAGCAATTCCGAAGAATTGTTCCGCGCAGTAAGCGAATAAGAAACAGATAACTAATGAAAATATAGAGATACGTCTGTGAGATGACCACTTTGTTTCCATCCAGTTGAATAACTTCTTGATGAAGATTCCAACGATAGCTGCAGCAACAAAGAATCCAGCCATAACACCAACGACACAAAGAATGTTCAAAGCAGTGTTGTTTGCAACGTATGTAGTTGCGCCTTCACCACCAGAAATAGACATAATTAAGGATAGTAAGATAATACCGATGATATCATCCAAGATAGCTGCTGAAACAATAGCTTGTCCAACGAGCGAATCCAATTTTCCTAATTCTTTCAATGTAGCGACAGAAATAGACACTGATGTAGCAGTTAAAATTACGCCGTAGAACAACTGGGAGTAGATTCCAACATCAGGCATAAATAACCAAGCGGCTAAAAAGCCTAATAAGAGAGGTACTATCACACCGAACGTGGTAATAATAACACTAGCAAGACCAACAGCCTTGATTTTACGTAAGTCTGTTTCAACACCGGCAGAGAATAAAATCAATATAACACCAATCTTAGCGAAATCGTTTATACCGGTGGTGGTATAAGCTGTGAAAACGGTCTGATCGGGGATCAAATAAATTAATCCTACAAGTAATCCAGCAAGCAAATAACCTATAACTTGAGGTAAATTAATCTTGCGGCATCCTATCGCTAATAGTTTTGAAAACAAAAGAATTAATGCAATAGGTAGTAGTAATTCGAATGGCTCACCGTCTGTAGTGGTTTCAGCCAAAAGCATAAAAGTATTCATATACAATTCCTCCAACTTAATCGATTATAGTCGTTTTTCTTTAAAATCAAAGGAAAATCGACAATTTTTTCAAAATAGTCGAAAATCGTAAACTTTCCTTACACTTTTCTAATATTTGCTTAATATAGCGTAGATTTTTAAACTTCAGTTAACCAATTATTGCTCCTTACATACAATATTCCACACATATTAAAAGATTGATATGTTCATTTTGTTTTAATACAAAAATTTTAATTTTGTTTTATACTATTAATAAGAGGAAAAATTTATGAACAAACTTGATGAACAAATTGCTACGTTACAAAAATACATCGACGAATCAAAACGGATAGTTTTCTTTGGAGGTGCTGGTGTGTCGACAGAATCTGGAATTCCGGATTTTAGATCCGCTTCAGGAATATTTGCAAACGATTTGTCCGCAAGCCAAATTGTCTCTCACGATTACTTCTTTTACAATCCGAGCGAATTTTACAAATTTTACAAAGAAAAGATGATGTATTTAGACGCTAAACCCAACAACTGCCACAACAAACTAGCCGATTTGGAAACAGCTGGTAAAAACATTACAATCATCACCCAGAATATAGATGGCCTTCATCAGGCTGCGGGGTCAAAAAAAGTATTGGAACTTCACGGTTCAATCCACAGAAACTACTGCTTGGATTGTCAAAAAGCCTTCGATGCTGAATTTGTATACAATTCAAAAGGAGTTCCTCTTTGTGATAAGTGTGGTGGCATTATTAAACCGGACGTAGTCTTGTACGGTGAACCTCTTCACGAAGAAACTATAAATCAAGCTATATACGCCTTGAAAAATGCGGACTTGTTGATAGTCGGCGGAACATCTTTAAACGTATACCCTGCTGCAAGTTTTATCCATTATTTCTCAGGTACAAAAAAAGTGTACATAAATATGGAAAACAAACAGTTGGGAGAAGACTTCTTGTTTATAGAATCTAAAATAGGAGAAGTATTTTCCAAGATAAAAACTAAATAGATACTCGCTTTTTTCAAATATACAAAAACTGCTGTAGTACAGCAGTTTTCTATTTGTGCGGTTCACACTCATCAATTTAAAAATTGATGTTTGTCAAACCGAGGCTAGTTAACGATAGTATTTTCATTTGAAATGCTGTTTATGTAAATTCCTTCAATAGTTATATTTGCCGTGCAGTTCTCAACTGAATATTTTCCTGACAAATAAGTAACAGGATATCCTCTAGTCAGATTACCCTTAACAATGCAACCAGTGAAATAACAAGTACCTACGTTGTACAAATTGCCAATCATCCCACCTAGATTAAATCCATATGTATCTTCGATGATACTGGTTGTTGAGCAATCGATAAAAGAGCAAGTTCCCCAGTTGTTTAATTCTCCGACCAATCCGCCTAGACAATCGTCCGATTGTGAAGCGCTCATGCTGCAGGTAGTCGTACAATCGGTGAAATAGCAATGACCAGATCTATCTGTATCTAAATAGCCCACCATGCCGCCAGAACACATTCCGACAGGACCCGTCTCTTTGAGTACTGAACACTTATTGCGCTCGTATGCGGAGGATAAAAAATCTTCGTAGAATTCGATGATAACCGTAGTTTTACATTCGGCAAAGTTGGAAATACCAGAGTCTCCATGATAGGCAGCTAATCCGCCAATTGAAATCAAGTTGTTCCCGTAGGTTTTTATAATGCTATCAGCTGAACATCCGGTGATTTGACAAATGTCCACGCTATTAAAACCAACTATACCGCCAAAGTCAAACTTGTTGGCAGTAACGATGTTGGTTGCTGCACATTTATTTATACTGCAAACGTTGCGATTGTCTAACCATCCAACTATTCCACCACCGACTACGTTGGCGTAAGACGTTGCTGACGATAGATACATATTGCTTGTAACTGAACAACCGTCAAAACAAAACACGTCGTTTTGCAGTACAGAATTGCTAATTTTTCCAACTAATCCACCGATTAAAGAATCTCCACCAGTATTGTTTGTGGAATTTATATCTATATTCACATTGCAATTTTTAATGCTGATGTAATCTAAATAGCATTTTCCAATCAAGCCACCGCAATAGACATCGCAATGTTCGTCTCCGTCTAGCGAGATTTCAAAAGATGCTTTGTCGATATTCAAATCAAAAATAACAGCTCCGCTATCACATTGACTGAACAAACCTAAGTACAAATCCGAATCCGAATTCGTACGCTTTGCTTTCAGGTTGCTTATCGAATGATTATTTCCGTTGAATACACCGGAGAATTTACCAGGTTCCGACCACTCCGTGCCAGACAAATCGATGTCGTTCTTCAATTCGTAGCAACATCATTCATTCATGTTGAGCAATTGGTCGGCTGTTTCTATTTCAACCGTTTTTTTGTCGTATCCCTCTTTGCAGGAAAATATATCGACTTTCAATTCAGTTTGAATCTCTTTGTTAATTTCACCATTTAAATATGAGACAGAGTTTAGACTAAAAAATTTAACTCCATATTCTGAATCTACGATGTAATTTACATAGTAATTGTTGGCATCTATTTTATTAAGTTCGTAATCTTGGTTTCCGTTTATTTCAACAAGTTCGTAACTGTTAGGCTTATCCAAGGTAATGAGAACATTTACGTTATCATCGTTCGCAAAGCAATAATCGATCGGCTCAAAATTATCATCGACAAAATGAATCGATTCTACTGACAACTCTTCTTTCGTGGATACATCTGGAATACTCGAAGTAACTATCGAAGTGTTTGAATTATCCGAAGAAGCAAGCGAACTAGTATCAATAGAAGAGCAGCCCGCAAGCGTTAAGCCAAAAACTGCAAGACAACTAAACAAGTATGATTTTTTCATATATGCCTCCAATCGCATAATTAAAAACTAAAATTTCATTTATATGTTTATTATATGTGTCTCTATGAGCATTAGCAACCCCCCACATTTTTCCAAAATAAATGCTATTTTAACCTGCCGTAAATAGTTAATTGAATCAAAAAAATCTGCCGAGACGTCTCAACCTGAATGCAAGGCACATTCAAATTCAACGTCTGCTAGCAGACTCAGTTATAATTTTAGATTCAAACAATTCTACAGTTTCATAAATAAAGTGTACTTGTGGTCCAAGGCCCGTTTAGTGATTTGAGATTCAACCATCAGATCCAACTCCGGTCCAAGCGTCGCGGTAACTTTATCTACCGTATCTTTTAACAAATCGTTAATGCTGAGCAGCAACTCTTTGTCCAATTCAAAATACTTGTCATCTGCCAAAGCTAAAAACCCATTTCCGTGAGTTGTAATTTTAGCCTCACCATACTTCATCTTTAAAAAGTCTCTATTGGATAAATCGTAATACTTTTTGACGTTCTTCTTTGTAGAGTCGACAAACTCGTTAATTATCTGAACGAGCGATTCTCTTTGCCAAGTTAAATTAGGAGTGATGAGATTGCGCTTCATCGAGGCAAACTTAAATTCCCTCTGTTCTTTCCCGAGTTTTTCTATTTCCGTGTCAAAGTTAAACTTTTGCAAATGCTGGATGCTGTCCGTGAGTGAATTCACATTGACTATCCATTCAATGATAACCTTGTATATGGTATTTATATCGTAGTAGCGGCCGTTGACTAAGGAGTTGCTTAAACTCTTTTCTAATTTGGTCATTTCATATATAGCCTGAGAGATGAAACACTTGCCGTATTTGGATTCAATCTTAGATATTACAGAGTGTAAAACGAAAGATTCGTCTAAGAATACTTTCTTAATTTGACCTGCATTCTTGATCCTCTTCTTCGTGTTATCCTTGTCGTATTTTAAATCGTATTGATTCAGCATCCCGACAAGCATGCGGGATATATCGTTGAAGAAAGTCAAAGAATACTTATCTTCCAAGTCTCTGTAGTCGATGAGATGTATCATCTCACCCGACTTAATGTAAATATTTTCATAGATGTAGCCCAAATAGTAGCGGATGGAATCGAGTTCGTCCCGCCCGAGCAATATGGGCAAGCGTTGATTGACAATTGTATCCAAGGGCGTTTTAGATGAGTTTGATCCATCTCTTTCACGCGAAAAGTCCATGAGTTCTTTCCCAATCTCATAATCTTTTTTCAGATTGTTAGTATTGACGTAATTTGGTGCAAAGTCTTTGTAGATTCTATACCTCAATATATTAAATTGAGGTTGCAACAAATTGGAGTTGAGTTTGTGAAAGTCTTTTTCTTCATTTAAAGAGAGCAAAGTGCAAGCTTCAATAATAGAACGGAAACGAACGTAGTTTACCATGGAATACAGATTGTCGGACATGTAGTCGTCCATCATCGGTAAAGCAAAGCAGGTCACTTCGTATACCAAGTTGTCTTTATAGGTCAGTTCTTGTTCGTGTTTTACGCGCTCAAGGGTGTTGTGACAACACTCCAACCTCTGATAAAGATCAACCAGTACATCCTTTTTTAAAAAAGCTTTAATCATTGTTCCCTCACATTTCTAATTTAGTTACTATTGGATTATCCCTAAATTGCAATTCGTACAACTCTTTGTATATTCCATTGTTTTTCTCAATAAGTTCCTGATGAGATCCTAGTTCCACAATTTCGCCCTTAGAAACAACGGCGATTTTCGTGGCGGATTTTATCGTTGATAGTCTGTGTGCGACAATTATGGTCGTTCGACCGGCGCACAATTCATCTAAGGCTTCTTGAATTAATATTTCAGTCGTATTATCCAAAGCGGAAGTAGCTTCATCCAATATGAGAATAGCCGGATCTTTCAAGAATACTCGGGCTATAGAGATACGCTGTTTTTGACCACCGGACAACTTGACTCCTCTTTCACCGACTTCGGTTTCAAATTTATCAGGTAATCCTTCTACGTAATCGTACAATCTAGCTCTTTTTGCCGCGAGTTCTACTTCTTCATCCGTAGCGTCTACTTTACCGTACAGGATATTTTCTTTTATCGTACCTTCAAATAAGAATACGTTTTGCTGAACGATACCTATGTTCTGTCTCAGTGAATTGAATGAAATGTCCATATTAGATATTCCATCTATTTTTATTTTACCATAACTCAAAGGATAGAAACGCGGAATTAAATGACATATCGTCGTCTTCCCACCGCCGGAAGGTCCGACGAGAGCAAATTTTTCTCCGGGGTTAATTGTCATGTTGATATCTTTCAGTATCGCTTCTTCATCCGAGTATTCAAATGAAACATGATCAAATTCAATCTTGCCTTTGATATCTTTTAGTATGTAAGGATTTTCAATGTCAGTTTCAGGCTTTTCATCCATGATTGTGATAAAGCGTTTAAAGCCAGCTATTCCGTCTTCAAATTGCTCTGTAAAACCGATGAGAATACGGAGTGGTCCGATGAACAAATTAACAGATACGATAAATGCGACTAGTATGTCAATTGTTATGATGTCATTCGACATAAATAGTGCACCAGCAATTAAAACAACAATGTTGAATACGTCTGTTACAAACTGAGTAGAAGATGAGAATCTCGCCATTGCTTTATAAGCTCTAGTACGAGCGCTTATAAACTTGTTGTTTGCCCCGTTGAACTTCTCTATTTCCTTTTCTTTATTGGTAAAAGCTTTAGTAACTCGAATTCCTGAAATGGAATTTTGCAAATCCGCATTGACCTTAGCAATCGATTTTCTAGATTCTAAATAAGCGGCTGCCATAGCTTTTCTCAAGAATATAGCAATGACTAATACAACGGGAATAACCGCCGCAATAATAAGCGTTAAATAAAGATTGAGTGTACCTAGATAAACGAGTGTGATGATAAGCATGAAACCCGATATGAAAAAGTTTTCAGGGCCGTGATGCGCCAGTTCACTCACTTGAAACAAATCGTTAGTCATTCTGGACATGATCTTTCCTGTCTCGTGATTGTCGTAGTAGGAATAAGGCAACTCCTGTAGATGTTTGAACATGTCTAAACGCATAGCGCCTTGCATCTTTACCCCCATAACGTGTCCGTAGTAATTAACGTAAAATCTAAATCCAGTACGAAGCAAATATATGAGGAGTAAAGCTCCTCCCAATATCCATATCATCTTGAAGTCTTGCTCAGGTATGTAAGTGTTCAATAGTATCCTGGTTATGATCGGATATACCAATGCGATAGCTGAAATGAAAAATGATGATATCATGTCCCACGCAAATACGACCTTGTGAGGATGATAGTACTTTACGAATCTTTTAATCAGATCTAATCGGTTTATGTCTTTAACCGTCTCTTTGTCTTGTTCTTGTTTTTCCATGTTAAATTT